>Ga0078972_1000938_pt1 | contig 117453 bp, 112 predicted proteins | sample YelNatPaOPGAMG01_FD_67568 | JGI IMG/M metagenome (GOLD analysis project Ga0078972, IMG submission 67568) | Hot spring thermophilic microbial communities from Obsidian Pool, Yellowstone National Park, USA - OP-RAMG-01 (SPADES assembly) (version 2) | ecosystem: Environmental > Aquatic > Thermal... | reverse complement strand
TTATATTATTTTGTCAAGTAATTTTTCGAATGCGAATTTGCTCAGGAAAGATGACGAGGGGCTAACCTGCTGGAATCTGTGGCGGATTCACAAAGAAAAAAATCCTTTTACGGAATTTCTGTTTGAAATATAAGTATCACTTTTTAATCATAATCTCCCTAATTACAGGTTTTAATATTTAATCAATACCAATACCTTTATGAAAAATTACTTTAAAATCATTTATTGACTTTTTAAAAAAATATGTTATTTTTGAAAAAAAGGTGGAAATTTTATGATGAAAAAATTCTTTTTTAATTTCTTTTTCTTTTTTGGCAGGGCTCATCCTTGCCCCTGAGTAATCTTTTATAGTGTGAAAGGGGCCATGGATGAGTCATTTTAGTCCATGGCCTTTTTCATTATTATAGAAAGGCCATGGAAAAGGATTTTCCCATGGCCTTTTTTATTTCCTTTTCAAAATAAAAATTTAGAGTCAAAAGGAGGTAGAAATTTTATGACTACAAAAATTCTCAAACCAGTTGAACTAACTCCCAATTTCTTCCAACTTGGTACTCATGCCTTTCCAACCTATCTATCCATTGGAGAAGAAGGGATGATCATTGAGGGAGGGACAGGCCCTACATTTCAAATCATGATTGATCAGATTAAATACCTCGGAATTAATATTAAAAGAATAAGATATATCATTCTTACACACACTCATCCTGACCATATAGGAGCCATACCTCATTTCCAATATCATTATCCTCATATAAAACTTTTAACTCATCCAATAGGGGCAAAAAACCTGGGGAAAAAAGAATTATTTAAGCAATTTCTTCTTGTTGATCTTGGGATTGCCCAATTGATGAAAGCAAAAGGAGAGATAGAATCATTGCCAGAGTCAACTAAAGAATATTATTTTAATGTTGATTCGGTAGTCCAAGAAGGAGATCAGATTGATTTAGGGTCTGGTATCATATGGAAAATCTATGAAACGCCCGGGCATTCTCCTTGTCATATCTCTCTTTTTGAAGAAAAAGAAAAGACTCTAATCATTGGTGATGCAACAGGTTTTTATGTCCCTGAAAGGGATATTTTTTGGCCAAATTATTTTGAATCGCTTTATAAGTATTGCGAAAGCATTAGAAAGTTAAATACGCTAACTGCAAAACGCGCTGCTTTAAGTCATAATGGAGTGATTGAAGGGAATATTAAAATCCACCTGGAAAAGGCCTTGAAAGCTACAGAGAAATACCACTATGAGTTAATGGAGAGATTAAATCGAGGTGAAATCCCTGAAAAGATCGCCCTTGAAAAGGCACGATTTGTAGAAAGCCTGACGGATATTCAACCTTTTAAAGTAATGTATGATCTCTGTGAATTGATGATTAAAAATTCTTTAGCCCATCGGGATAATAGTATTTTTAATGTTTAGAAGGTCGGAAGAAAATCTATTGATTTTTATTCAAATATAAGGGATAAATATATTTAAATTTAAATAGAGGGCAAATAAGAATGAAGCGAAAAATAATTTTCATCGCAGTTCCAATCTTATTAATATTGGGGTTTTTAGCCTTTTATTTCTTTTTTCTTGAAAACCCAAAAAACCAGATTCTTGCTCAGGTTAATGAAGAGAAAATAACTGTTGAACAATTTAATAAAGAATTGGAGAAAGTGGGCTCTCCTGTTCGAGAAATGATAAAGGAAGACCCACAACCCTTTCTTGAAAATCTCATTCTCCAGAGGATTCTTCTCCAAGAGGCGAAAAAACAAGGGATAACTCCTCCAGTAAGGACATATAAGGATACTTCTAAAGAGTCCAAATCTCCTGAGGATACTATAATTGAGGAACTTATTAAAAAGAAGTTTTCTACACCACCTACAGTGACAAAAGAAGAAATCAAGATCGTTTACTCCCAATTAAAAGACCAATTAGGTGGGAAAACACTTGAAGAAGTAAGTCCTGAAATAGAAAATCTAATTCGGGAAAATAAGAAACAACAAGAGATAAGACAATATCTCACCGAGCTTCGACAAAATGCAAGTGTGGAAATTGATCAGATTAGACTAAAAAAGATTACTTTAAAGCCTCCAGAATCAAATACAGAAGAGGATTTTAAGAAAGCCATTGCTGGAGGAAAACCACTATTGGTTGATTTTGGGGCCAATTCATGCCTTCCCTGCCGTCAGATGAGACCCCTTCTTGCAGAGCTAAAAAAAGAATACGCAGGTAAGGTAGAGGTATTAGTGATTGATGTTTATAAATACCAGAACCTTGCTCGAGAATATAAAATTCAACTTATCCCAACACTAATCTTTTTTGATTCCAAAGGCAAAGAAGCCTTTCGTCACGTGGGCTTGATGGAAAAAGAAAAAATAGTTGCAAAGCTAAAAGAGATAGAAACTAATCCTGCAAAATAGGATTAGGCTGCTCGTTCAAAGGGTTTTGTTGGCCTTGCCCCCTCTTGCTGATTATTTAATAATCCCAGCCTATATCCAATCCATTCAATAGCAAATCTTGCAGCCTCATTAATACCATATAAATCTCTTCCATAGAGAGGATTAATCAGGCTTATCCTCTTTGCATAATAAGAATTAATTGGTATTTCTAACCCCATCTGGATCTTTTTCATAATTCTCTCAATATTATCTGGATTTTGCTTTTTAATAACCGAACATAAGATTGGAATAGACTGATCGAATTTATCCTTCATCCCAGAAAATCCAAACAATCGACAGATCAAAGGCCTTAATGGATAAATATAACAACACCCTTTTTCATAGAGATTCTTACTGTAAAAAACACAAAAAGAGTCTTTATCAATTCTAAGAATCTTTTCTAAAAATATTTCCGCTTCTTTAGTCTCCCATAAATGAATAGCTGGTAACATTAATTCTAAGATAGAGGTTTCAATCTTCCACGAAGGAATCTCACAGCATTTACCACAACCTTTAACACAATCTATACCTGTTTCCCTTTTGAAAGTTTCAATATGGGAATCGAGATCTTCATAGATTTCAATCAATTCATTTAGGCCTGAAAAGATTAACAATGAGTTTGTTTTAATTTCAAGCATATTATCACCCAATTATATTATACCATAAAATTTAGATATTCCTTGATTTGGTTAGAGATTTTCGTTTAATATTATATTCAAATGAAGGGTTTTTTTAATAAACTGCTAAGAGTCAACTTAACTAAAAAAAGCATTGAGATTGAACCTATACCTGATGAAATATTAAAATCCTACCTTGGAGGTAAAGGATTAGGTTCATATCTACTTTTTAAGGAAAATCCAGCCAGGGTTGATTCTTTCTCACCTAAAAATTGTCTAATCTTTACTTCAGGCCCACTGGCGGACACACCTTTTTATGGCTCAAGTAGATATGCTGTTTTCACAAAATCTCCACAGACAGGAATTTATTCTGAATCTTATTCAGGTGGGAAAACTACGCTTGCTATAAGCCGAACTGGTTATGACGCCATTATTATTGAAGGAAAATCAAAAGTCCCTATATTCCTTGAAATAAGTGACACAGATGTAAAATTCCATGAGGCAGATAATCTTTGGGGAAAGGAAACTTACGAATCAGAGGAAACAATTCTTAAGAAGGTAGGTCAAAAAGACTCAGGGGTATTAGTGATTGGACCTGCTGGGGAGAATCTTGTAAAATTTGCTGTCATTGAAAGTGAGCGATGGCGTTCATTCGGAAGGGCTGGGATCGGTGCAGTTATGGGATCAAAGAAATTAAAGGGAATTGCCTTCCATGGGAAAAGAGAGAGGGAGGTAGAAAATTATTCATTACTCAAAAGATTAGCCTCAGAATTTAAAGAACGTGTAAAGGACCATCCAATTGTTGAAACTTATAAAAGATATGGAACCCCTATGCTTGTTTCTATTATGAATACTATTGGAGCTTTCCCGACCCAATATTGGTCCAAAGGAACACTTGAAGGCTGGGAAGAGATAAGTGCAGAAAGCCTTCTCGAACGTTGTGACGTTAAACCCTATGCATGCCCTCATTGTTTCATGGCTTGTGGTAAACTTTCGAGGGTCAAAGAGGGAAGACATCAAGGTTTGTGCATTAGGGGCCCAGAATATGAAACCATCTATGCCTTTGGTGGGCTTTGCATGGTCAAATCAATTGAGGAGGTTATCTACCTTAATGACCTATGCGATCGCTTAGGAATGGATACAATTACTGCGGGAAATCTTGTGGCCTTTGCCATTGAAGCTTCCAAGAAAGGAAAAATAAAAGAAAGAATCGATTATGGAGATGTAGATGGAATATCAACAATTTTAAAAAAGATTGCATATCGAAAAGGAGTGGGGAGCGTTTTATCTAAGGGTATTCGATATGCAGCCTCACTTTGGGGAATGGAAGAAAAGGCAATCCATGTGAAAGGTCTTGAACCCGCAGGATTTGATCCCAGGGTATTAAAGGGAATGGGTTTGGCCTATGCGACTTCAGACCGAGGGGCTTGTCACCTAAGAGCAACATTCTACAAATCAGAACTTTCGGGGCAGATCTCTCCTGACAAGATTAAAGGAAAGGCAAAATTATTTGTGGATTATGAGGACAAGATGACCATTTTTGATGCCCTTATCCTCTGCCGTTTTTATAGAGACCTCATCTCATGGAAAGATCTTCTGGAAATAATTCATTCAGCATGCGGCCTTTCATTTAGTAAAAAAGATCTAAAGAAGATAGCATCAGATATTATTAATATGGCGAGAAATTTTAATCAAAGGGAGGGGGTTACAAAGAAGGAAGATAAGCTACCTCGTCGTTTCTTTAGAGAAGTATTAAAAGATACAGGGAAGGTAATTCAACCCGAGGATATGGACTTTATGTTAAAAGAGTATTATAAGCTAAGGGGATGGGAATAAAATTATATGAGATTTTATAGTTTAAAGGCAAAAATACTCTTTATTGTAATTCTTGCAGTCTTTTGTATTGAAGGTATGTTTCTTTATTTAAATATACGTTCACTTACTCGACAAATCCTCCAAAAAACAGAGGAAGAAGCCTTAAATCTTAGTGAAACCATCCGATTAAGTATTCGTTATGCCATGATTAAGGATAGACGAGATGAGTATCAGCGGATCATTGACGATGTTGCTCAAAGAAAGGGTATTGTCGAGGTAAGAATCTTTAACAAGCAGGGTGAAATTACTGTATCTTCGGATAAATCTAAAGTTGGAACAATTGTCGATAAGAAAGCAGAGGCTTGCTTTGGCTGCCATGGAGAGGGGGAGGCAAAAGTTCTCCTTCCCTCTGATAGCAAAACCAGGATATACCAAACCGAAAAACAAAGTCTTTTAGGACTTATTAATCCCATCTATAATGAACCTTCTTGTTATCCTTGTCATCCTAAAAGCATGAATGTACTTGGGGTTCTTGACACTACCATCAGTCTTGAAGATTTCGAGAGAGAAAAGAGACAGATATACAACAGGATGATTCTATCTGGAGTTATAAGCGTGATTATCATGTCTTTCTTGTTGAGCTTATTATTAACACGATTTGTTAATCGTCCTATAGAAAAACTTCTCACAGCAACTAAGCGTGCAGCTCTTGGAGATTTAAATCAAAAAGTAGGTGTAGAATCAAATGATGAACTTGGAGAACTCGCTAATTCTTTCAATCATATGATTTCAGAGTTGAAACGCTCCAGAGACGCTATTGAGGAATGGACCCAAACCCTTGAACAAAAAGTTCAGGAGAGGACTAAGGAACTTCAACAAGTTCAAGATCAGCTCATCAGGGCAGGTAAGATGGCAGCCCTTGGAGAACTCGCAGCAGGGGTGGCACATGAGATTAATAATCCCCTAACAGGTGTCCTCACTTTCAGTTCATTAATGCTTAAGAAGGTGGATGAAAGTCATCCCTGGAAAAAGGATTTAGAAAATATTGTTCAGCAGACAACCCGGTGCCGAAATATCGTAAGAGGACTTCTCGATTTTGCACGTCAGAGAAAACCTGATAAAAAGCAGTGGGATATTAACTCGCTTATCGAAAGGACTCTTACCTTGGTTGAAAACCAAGCACCCTTCCAGAACATTAAAATAGTCAAGGAATTTAAGAAAGATATGCCAATGCTTATGGTAGATCCGGATCAGATCCAACAGGTTTTCATGAATATTATTATCAATGCAGCGGATGCAATGTCAAAATCTGGAGGAACGTTGACAATTAAAACAGATGTAAAGGATGAGGTGGCTGAAATCTCTTTTACGGATACTGGATGTGGAATGAGTAAAGAACAACTGTCAAAGCTCTTTACTCCTTTTTTTACAACAAAAGAGACTGGTAAAGGAACTGGTCTTGGATTGGCAATCAGTTACGGAATCATTCAAAGCCACAATGGTGATATAGAGGTTGAAAGTGAATTGGGAAAAGGATCTACCTTCCGAATAAAACTCCCTATAGGAAAATCTTAGCTGATAGGTTAAAGATCCTTTAACGTTGGGATCTTTGATTCACAGGGAACGCCCGTTTGACAAAAACCACATCCGTATCCTTCGAATCCATAATGAATTCTAACGAAATTTGCTGTTTCATCGACATAATGCTTACATTTCATCTTATCGTGTCCCTTAGGGCTTAAAGCTTTGGCTGGACAACGCTCAATACATTTTCCACAGAGACCCCTTGAAAAAAATAAACAGTATTCATGGTGATCTTGATAAGGCCGCTGAGAAGACGGAATCTTAATCCGTGCTATAATCGAACCACAACGCATTGCCTTTCCTTTCGGTGTTATTAAACCATCACATAGACCAAAGGTACCAAGCCCAGAAGCGTAAGCAGCGTGACGTTCTGACCAGTTAGAAGCTAATTGATATAAATCAGAGCTTACTGTCTTCCAAAAAGGAGAAAGGACAGGAGAAATAGCAGAAATTCCATGTTCTTTAAGCCGTTGTATAAGATATTTTCTAAGTTTATTATTTACCTCCTCCCCAAAGATACGAGCACGTGCCCAGCTCTCAGTAACAATATCTTTTTCTTTCCTTTGTTCTGACTTTGTTTTTTCTGTATGAGGTAAAATCCAGCTAATCACTGTGAGTTCACCACCTTTAATATCTAACCCTGGGAAGGCCTTATTAAAGATCTCTTCTGGTGTGAAGTGAAAACTACCAACATATCTTTTATAATTTTCATAAATAGGATCATCTCCTCTTGAAAAGCCTACTATAGGATCATCCCAGGCTTTATCATTACTTATATTTTTTAATGAATTCTCGTTAGTATTGTTAATAAAACCCTTTATCATAGACTCAATCCACTTTCCATCGTTTTCCATAAAAATAATTCCCTTCCTTTTTATTTTTAAAAATTCTTTATTTGCTCAAATGCCATCTTTAAAAAATCTAATATCAATTGAGCAAATAATCAACCAAATTTTAAATTAATTTTTATAAAGATATTAAATAAATCTCGAAAAAAATTTAATCTCCACAAAACTTCTCCTCGAATTATGACTTCGCAAAAAAAGATTTAGAAATTTCTTGAAAATAGTGGCAATCTCGTAAGTAGCTTATTGATAATTTTAAATTTTTAAATTATTATGTTTTTTAAAGGAGCAAAAATGAAAGAATATACCAATGAGCATGCATTATCTGGGATTGATACTCCCTTACCGAAAATTGAATGTTTCAAAAATCAATTCAAAAATTATGAAATTACAATCTCCATCCCTGAATTTACCTCAATATGTCCGCGTACAGGACTACCTGATTTTGGAACTATTACAATACGTTATGTTCCTGACAAATGGTGTGTTGAACTTAAATCATTAAAAATGTATATTCTTGGCTATAGAAATTTAGGAATATTTTATGAAAATGCGGTAAATCGAATCCTCAGAGATTTTGTTAAGGCATCCAAACCTGTTCGTGCTATAGTCACTGGAGAGTTCAATGTTCGAGGAGGAATGAAAAGTATTGTAGAAGCATCATATCCTCCTCTATCTTTTAAACGGAGAAAATAATTGTGAGTGACCCCAAAAAAGTACTTTTTTTATGTACTGGAAATTCTGTTCGAAGCCAGATGGCAGAGGCCTTATTAAATCATTTAGGTTCTCCTAAATGGCAGGCTCAAAGTGCAGGCCTTTTCCCTTCGTATGTTCATCCCCTGGCCATCAGGGCTATGGAGGAAATTGGAATAGACATCTCTCAACAATCATCGAAATCTATGGATCAATTCTTAACAGATGAATTTGATTATGTCATAACACTTTGTGATTATATTGCTACTTCCTGTCCTGTTTTTCCTGGCCAAGCCCGAAGGATACATTGGTCTTTTGAAGACCCTGCTGGTGCGATTGGAACTATTGAAGAAAGAATGGTTGTATTTAGAAAGGTAAGGGATCAAATAAAAAAGAGAATAGAAGATTTCTTAAATTCAGAGGCTTCCGAATAAAACCCTTAAAAATACTTCATGTCCTACCAATAAATTCTAAATTAAAAATCTATTTTTACCATCTCGTCCTTTAGGTCCTTTAGATGGCAGGTATCGTTCATTAAGGAAAGAACATATCTACCATTTCTATATTGGATAATATTTATGGCTGTAGCATCTTGTGCAATCTGCCAGAAATGAGAATTATCAATTCCGAGTATCCCGCAAATTAGGACTTTATTAACCACACGATGTGAAACAAGAACAATATTCTTTCCCTGATGATTTTTTATAACATCTTCAAGAGAGGCCATCGCTCTTTTTCTAACTTCATCCAAAGTTTCTCCTCCAGGGATCCTAACTCTGTGTGGAGTTTCTATCCATTGCCTGTAGGTATCACCATCCACCTCTTTTATATCTTTATGGTGATGGCCTTCCCAGTCTCCAAAACTCATATCAATGATTCCTTCAAGTGATTGAACCTTTAGGTTTTGAAATTGAGCAATTTTTTCAGCTGTCTGCCATGCTCTTGAAAGAGGACTTGAATAGATTTCATCTAACTTAACATTCTTAAGAAATCTTCCAACCAATTCAGCCTGCTTTAGACCGGTTTCATCAAGACCAATATCGGTTCTCCCACGAAATATCTCCTCCTTATTCCACGCAGTCTGCCCATGACGGATAAGATAAATAGTTGTTAACATTTTATTCTCCTACCAAACAAGAGTATTTAAAAAAATAACACTTTTTCTTAGGTAAAGCGAGTTTTATTAATTCATAAATTCAATTCTTCATTTTGTATTTTAAAATAGGTTTTTCCCAAGCCCTCTCAAAGAAATAAGACAAAACTCTATTTGAACTTATCTCTTTCTTAAGAAACAGTCTTCCTTCGTAATCTCCTATTAGACTGAAAAAAGACTTCTCTTTAAAAAGAGTCAAAAGCATATTGACCCATGAAATTTTCCCGCTACTTCCTTGAGTCTTTGATTTTAAGAAATGGAAAAGCCCTTTTAATGTTATTCCCTCTTCTATCTCTCCCTCTTCAATTTTACCCTTTATAAAATTGATCATTCTTGTTAAACGAAGAAGGGTAATAAGGTCAAGACGACTAAAATCCCTTGTTTCTATAGGAAATGCTGTGGAGCGGTATTGTAAAAGAGAATTGGGAAGAAGAGCTTCTTTTTTACATCTTTCAAAGAGAATTGTTCCTGGTATGGGATAATATATACTTGGTCCTATAAGGAGGTTTCTTCCCATCATATAAATTAGAGTATCAATCATTTCTTCAATACATTGACCTGGAATTCCAAAAATCGCATAGGCAATTATATTTAATCCAACTTTGATAGCTGCCTTTATAATCTGATCAAAATCTAATAAAGAAGAGGGGCGTTTCAAATGTTTTTGAATTAAATCCGAGCTACTGACAAGGGAAAGATTGAGATTTTTAAATCCTGCCCTTGCCATTAACTCTATCAACTCCTCATCCATTGAAGCAAAGCTTATCCCATTCATTGCTAAAAGTTCAATCTTTTTTTCTCCAAATGTCTTAATAATGATTTTCATCAAATTCTTGGCTCGTCCCGGATCATAGGTGAGATTATCATCTTCTATATCAAATATTTCGATTCGATACTTTTCATAACATTCTTTCATTTCCTCAATTATATTCTCTATACTTCTTGATCTAAATCTATTTCCCATAACAAGGTGAGCTGAACAATAGGCGCATCCATGTGGACAACCGCGGCTTGTGATAATCATTGTATATAATTTTTTGTTTATCCTATAGCGATTAAGATCGAGTAATTCCCTTGATGGATAGGGAATGAGGTCTAAATCTTCTATAAATTCTTTTATTGGATTTATTTTTATTTCTCCAGAATCTTTATAGCCGATTCCATCAATCTCGAATAATTTATCCTTTCTTTCCTTTTCAATAATTTCTATAAGTATAGGCAGCCGATATTCTCCTTCGCCCATGATGATATAATTTATATAGGGATTTTTTAAAACTTCTAAAGGACTACAACTAACATGGGCTCCTCCTATAACTACCACCTTGTTAGGAAAACGGTCCTTTATCATCTTTGCTATTCTTAACGCTTCGCCATGATAGGGAGTAAAAGAAGAAGAAATTCCAAAGATATCTGCTTTTGCCTCTGCAATCTTCTTTTCAATCTCATCCCAACTCATTCCAAAATGGTAATATCCTGTATAGAGCTTAAATGGACTTTTATCATTAAATGGATAAAAGTCTTTTAGGTAGGATAATTCCTTTGGAATTGGAATAGATTTTTTCTTCTTTGTCTGACAATCAAGAATCGCTACTTCATGACCAAATTTTTTCAAAGAGGAAGCAAGATAAGCAAGACCAATTGGTTTTGTTCGAATGGAAGTTTGATAAAAATCTTCGACCGGTGGTTGAATTAAAAAAATTTTCATAAAAATTATATATTCACAAAATAGATTGATTAAATTACAATTTAGAATTTTTGATTTATTGTTTATAGAAGCTATTTGGGAAAATTCTCAATATTGAATCCGAGTAATTCGGCCAGAACGGAAATATTAGGAGGAAAAGGCTTTTTAACTCCTATGCCCCATAAACTCATCTCAAACCCATAAACATACTCATTTAATATTTCACCCATAATATCTTGAGGCTCTTCCATCTGAAGATTAAATCCCCACTTTCCTACCTGTTCTAAAAATCCTATAGCGTCATTTACCAAATTTTTCAGCTTCTCTTCATTCCCCTCGTACCTCACAAGTTCATTTTTGATAATCATTATCTTTTGTTTTAGCAAACTATTCAATATACTTTCGGACTCCTTTGTAATCAATTTCAGCCCATATCTTCTTGCTATATTCAAAATCTTATCAATCTCTCCAATTTCGGTTATCTTTTTAAAATCATCCTTAAGTTTTTGAATTTTATTAAATAGCTGATTACTCAGTACAATTTCTGATACTTTTTGAATTTCATATGGAATCCTTATGCCTTCTTTAGTTAGAACTTCTATGATTTCAGTCATTTTTAAAAAGATTTCTTCAAAAACTCGATGATATTGCTCTAAATTCGTTTCAATCAACTTTTTAAATATAAGCTCTTTATATTCTGTAATGATATCATTTAAATAGTAAGTTTTATCTCCTATAAGCCTATCAAGGGTTTTTGCAATTTCTGATTCATCTTTTATAAATAGGTTAAATATTTCTTTCTTCAAATCATCAAAATTCACTCCTTTTTTAACGTCCGAAACCCAGGTTCTAAAAAGATCCTTCTTAGAATAAATTACTCCGAAAATGAATTCTTTTGTATCGGGTATAATTTCAGGTATAACGTTCACCCTTCCCAAGGCTAATAATGAATGCTCCTTTTTTAACTTTTCATAATCGAGTCTTTCAATGATAAAAGAAAATATCTTCTTCTCTTTCTCCTCTTCAAAAAATGATTCAATGGCATATTGGTTTACTAACTTCTGTAGAGAAATCGATTTTGATTTGATAAATCGTCGATAAATTTGTTCTCCATCTCCCATCTCATTTATATTGCTCTTAGCTTGAGAAAGAATATAAAGAAATTTTTTTTCAATCTCCTGACCTGTCAACTCCTCTGCTAATTCTATAGCCCTTGCTGCAAATCGCAGAATAATCTGAGTTTCAAGGCCTGAAATATCTGCAAAGAACCATCCGCAGCTTGTAAACATACCAAGAGCATGCCTCTGCATTTCAAGTAACTTTATACCTTTTATTCTCTTCTCCTTATCGAGGCCAGGATAGCCTTGTTCATCAAAAAACTTTTCAATCCTTTCTTTTGATCGATCCAGTATAATATCGATATAGGCATTCCTCGCCTCTAAAGGATTTTTAAATATCTCTTCCCCTTGTTTAATATAGATCGAATAAAGTTCATCCCTCAAAAAATTAAGTGCCTCTCTTAAAGGTCTTCTCCACTTCTGGTTCCACCCAGGCTCTCCACCTGTAGTACATCCACAATCATCCTTCCATCGACAAACTCCATGGCTACAGCTCCAAGAACTGCCTTCCCCATTTATACCCTCATCAATCTCTACCTCATAAACTGGGGGAAACCTTTTCAAAAAGGCTCCATAATTTATTGTTTTAAATCCCCTTATAGAAAACCCCTTTCTTATAGCATAGGATAGCGCGAGATCGCCGAATTTTTTATGATGGCCATAGGTTTCCCCATCTGTAGCTACATGAATCAATTGTACTCTTTTTTTTATTTCTTGTGAAAAATCTTTAAACCTGTCACAAAAGGTCTCACCATTGCTCAAAAGTTCTCCAAATGCGATCTCTTTTGATATAACTCCATTGTAAAAAAATATATCAATATGTTGGTTTAAAATTTTCTTTCCTAACTGATCCCTTATAAAACATCTATAGGGCTGGGTTGTATCAATTCTTCCATTGGACACATCTATCCACTTTTTAGACCCAAGGGGTCTTATTCTCAGGGCTTGAAACGGACTTAGGATAATATATCGAATTCCGTATTGGATTAGTTTTTCAAGGGTTGTGTAATTAATCGCTGTTTCAGGTAGCCATATGGATTCTGGTTTTCGATTAAAACGTTTCTCAAAGTCCGAAATCCCCCATATTATCTCAGTTTCCTGGTCAATAACATTAGCCAACGGCATAATGATATGGTGATAAGTTTGAGCAATAGCGTTTCCGCTTCCAAATTGCCTAACACTCTCTCTGTCAGCCTCTATAATTCTCTGATAGATGAAAGGGGCTTTTTTCTCTAACCAAGAAAGAAGGGTTGGACCAAAATTGAAATTTATATATGAATAGTTGTTAATGATTTCAAGTATCTTCCCTTTCCCATCTAAGATTCTTCCATAGGCATTTGGTCGATAACACTCAAATGTTACTCTCTCATTCCAGTTATGGAATGGATAGGCAGTGTCTTCTTTTTCAATAGTCTCAATCCAAGGATTTTCTCTCGGAGGTTGATAAAAATGACAATGGATAACAATAAAAATATTTTCCATATGAACTCTATTAATCTTGAATATTAATAGCTATCTAAATCCATTTCCAATAAAGAAAAAAAGATTTACAAAAATAATCTTTTAAACTATCTGCAATAATCAGAATCTGTTCCTAATATAATTTAATAAGCCACCTGAAAGGATGATCTCAATCTCTCTTGAATTAAGATCATGTGAAACCTCTATGATTTTATTCTTTGTCATATTCTCTATTAGAAGAGAGCTTCCCTTTTTAAGAGTTTCAAGTATATTTTTAATTATTAACTTATCTCCCTGTTCTATTATTGTAAAATCACTAATTTCCTTAAAAATGAGGGGAAGTATTCCAAAATTAATTAGATTTGCTCGATGAATGCGGGCGTATGATTTTGCAACTATGGCCTTTATACCAAGAAACATCGGAGCCAATGCAGCATGTTCACGACTTGATCCTTGACCATAGTTTTCTCCTCCCACTACAATCCCACCTCCAAGCTGTTTAGTTCTTTTTACAAAATCAGGATCAATACTTTCAAAAACATGTTCAGCAATAGCAGGGATGTTAGATCTTAAAGGAAGGATCTTTGCACCTGCAGGAAGGATATGATCGGTTGTTATATTATCTCCAACCTTTAAAACTACAACCCCTTCAATAATATTTTCAAGGGGGCCTTTAGTGGGCAAAGGTTTAATATTAGGGCCTCTTTCAATTACAACATCATCTGGATTCTGTGAAGGTTTAAGTATCATACTATCATCGATTAAAAATCTTTTTGGCATGAAGATCCTCTTAGGTCTTGGACCAAGTGTTCGTGGATCAGTAATAACACCAGTTATTGCACAAGCTGCTGCTACATATGGACTTGCAAGGTAAACCTGATCGCCAGGTGTCCCACTTCGACCAGGAAAATTTCTGTTCATGGTTCGGATAGAAATAACATTAGATGGTGGAGCCTGTCCCATTCCAATACATGGACCGCATGAGGATTCGAGAATCCTGGCACCTGCGCTTATAAGTTCTGCCAGCGCTCCATTTCGAGCAATCATCTCTAAAACCTGTTTTGATCCTGGTGAAATACTAAGACTTACTCTTGGATGCACTTTTTTCCCTTTTAGTATTTTTGCTACACTCATCAAATCTATATAGGAGGAATTATTACAGCTCCCGATACAAACCTGTCTAACCTCTTTCCCTACAATATCCTTCACCGGAACAACCTTATCCGGGCTCGAAGGTTTGGCAATGAGGGGCTCTAATTGAGAAAGGTCTATCTCAATAATCTCACTATATTCTGCATCAGGATCTGCCTCCAATAAAATCCAATCCCCTTCCCTATTTTGAGCCCTTAGGAATTCCCGAGTCTTTTCATCACTTGGGAAAATTATTGTAGTTGCTCCTGATTCAACCCCAAGATTCGCAATAGTTGCTCTTTCAGGGATCGAAAGACTTTTAATACCAGGACCACCAAATTCCAATATCTTTCCAACACCTCCCTTAACAGTCAATCGACCAAGAAGATGTAACATAATATCTTTAGAAGAAACCCATGGTTTAAGTTTACCTTCTAATCTTATTAAGACAACATCTGGCATCTTGAGGTGGTAGGGTGCTCCTCCCATTGAGACAGCTACATCAAGTCCTCCAGCACCAATTGCAATCATTCCCATTGCGCCTGCATTAGGAGTATGGCTATCAGAGCCAAGCAGAGTCTCTCCTGGTTTTGCAAATCGCTCAAGATGAACTTGATGACAGATCCCATTGCCAGGTCTCGAAAAGAGAAGTCCATATTTAGCACAAAATGATTGTAAAAATTGATGATCATCCCCATTCTCAAATCCAGTCTGTAGCATATTATGATCAATGTAGCTAACAGAAAGTTTTGTTTTAACTCTTGGAATATTTAGAGCTTCAAACTGTAGTGCTGCCATCGTTCCCGTAGCATCTTGCATAAGGGTTTGATCAATTTTAATGGCAATATCCTTTTTGGGTTTTAATTCTCCACTGACAAGATGTGATTCGAAAATCTTCTCTACAAGATTTTTTCCCATATCTCTCCTCTCTTTTTAAATCGAGATAATAAACGATCATTCTTCCAGTTGTCAATGAAGACCTCTTAGAAAATCATGATTTCCTTTTGTTCAAATAAATATAAAGGACAATTCCCCCAATAATCATAAAGCTTGTTAAAATCTGACCCATAGTAAAAGGGCCTAAAACAAAACCAATATGGGCATCGGGTTCCCTAAAAAATTCTACAAAAAATCTAAAAACACCATAAAAAAAGATAAAAACGGCAAGAAGTCCACCTGAAGGAATTTTTCTATCCTTTAAAAACCAAAGAATTAAAAACAGAACACCACCTTCTAACGAAGCCTCATAGAGTTGTGAGGGATGACGCGCAAGCTCGCCTCCCCTTGGAAAAACCATTCCCCAAGGAACCGTAGTCACTCTGCCATAAAGCTCTCCATTAATAAAATTCCCTATCCTTCCAAGCCCTAATCCAATTGGAACCGTTACAATAATGAGATCTGATATTCTCCAAAATGATTTTCTATTTTTCCATGAGAAAAGAATTCCAACCATTAGAACACCGATTAATCCTCCATGAAAAGACATTCCTCCATGCCAAATAGCAAATATCTCAAGAGGATTAGAAATATACATCTTCAAATCATAAAAAATAACATATCCTAATCTTGCCCCTATTACTAAACCAATAATGAGGTAAAAATAAAGATTCTCAATTTCCATTCTCGAAATTCCAAAATCTTTTTTCTTCATCTGATACCGCACAAGAATATAGGAAATGAGAAACCCCAATATATACATTAATCCATACCAACTTACCCTGATCGGGCCTAAATCAATTAAAATAGGATTTATATCTACCTTCATCTCTATGTCTCCATTATTATCTTTTATAATGGATAAAACTTTTTTAAAATTAGATTATTTTTATCACAAATTTTCAATATTATGATAATATTATTTCAGAACTATTAAGAATTCAAGACATTTGACGATTAATCTCCTTTTTAGTATAATTTTTTTAATGGAAGAGATACCAAAGAAGCAGAGAATTTTACAAGATCTTAAAAAACTTGTTCTCGCTAAGGCATCCATTATCTATGTCATATCAGATGAGGAAGATCGTTTTGAAACTCTCCTAAAAGAACTATCGCAAAGCTTCCAACCTAAGCCCAAATTATTTATTTGGTCTCCTTTCCAAGGTCTGACAGGAGAAGAAGAGATTTTTGAAGATTCGAAAAACCCCATTGTTGCCCTGGATAAGGTAATTCAAAAAACAGAACAGGCCTTTTATCTATTTGAAGGGATTCACCCTTTTATTGCTAAAGATCATCTTGTAGTAAGAAAGATGAAAGATGTTCATAGGTCACTTCGAAATCGATATTCAACACTTTTTATTATTGCCCCAAATGCAGTCATTCCTGAAGAACTTCGACGAGACATAATTATCTATGAACTTCCTATGCCCGATGCTTCTGAAATTGAAAGAATTCTTACATCGATCTTAACTCCGTGGACTCAGACAACAAAATTTAGCGAAATGATTACCCCTGAGTTGAAAGAAAGGATGATTAAGGCTGCCTTAGGCCTCTCTCTTGACCAAGCAGCTCGTGCCTTCCGAAGTGCACTCATTGGAAAGACAACAATTGATAACTCTGTCATTGACGATATCATCGAAGAGAAAGGACAGCTTATTAAGAAATCAGGTATTTTAAACCTAATAACGGATCGACCCACCATCCATGAAATTGGGGGACTTGAAAATCTTAAAGATTGGTTAAGGAAAAGGGCTGGTATTTTAAGTAAAGAAGGAAGGGCCTTCGGGCTAAAACTTCCAAAGGGAGTATTAATAACAGGTGTCTCAGGTTGTGGTAAAAGTCTATGTGCTAAGATGTTTGCTTCTTTTTGGGAAATACCGCTTCTTCATCTGGATATGGCAAGACTCTATGATGGAACAGTTGGAGAACCCGAAAAGGCCTTGCAAATCGCCCTTCAAACAGCAGAAACAGTAGCGCCATCCGTGCTTTGGATTGACGAAATTGAGGCAGGTATAAGCATACAAAGTCAGAAGGCTGGAGGGGGAACCCAATCTCGTGTCTTCGCCTCTTTTCTTACTTGGATGCAAGAGAAAAAGTCTTTTGTCTTTATTGCAGCTACAGCCAATGTGATAGAACTCCTACCTCCCGAGGTTTTGAGAAAAGGTCGTTTTGATCAAATCTTCTTTGTAACTCTTCCAAATCCACAAGAAAGAAAGGCAATTCTATCTATACATTTAAAAAAGAATGGGGTGGATCTCTCTCGTATCAATTTAGATATGTTGGTGAAAGTTACAGAGGGTTTTAATGGTGCCGAAATTGAGCAGGCAGTCAATGGCGCTGTGATAGAAGCCTTTAATGAAGGAAGAGCTGTTAGTGAACATGATATTGTCATATCTGCTGGAAATATTGTTCCTCTCTCCATCACTATGAAAGAAGAGATTGGAAGAATGGAACGCTGGGCTTATAATAGAGCCATTCCTGCATCTAAATAATAAGTTTTTCAAAACCAATTTCATGATTAAACCTAAATCCTAAAATTTAATAATCGTCCCTGTCATCGTCATCATAGTCTTCTTCATACTCTTCTTCGTATTCTTCTTCATACTCATCTTCTTCATCAAACTCTTCAATTTCCTCCTTTCTTTTCCTTTTCACTTTCAGATCTATCTTTTCAAGACTTTCATCTCCAAGATCATCAATTACTTCATTAAAGAACAATGCAAGTGATATTAAATACTCTTCGGGTAATTCTCTGAACCAATCGAGAATCCTTTCTGCCATATCTATTTTCTCACTTGCAGATGCGTTTTCCAAAATATCTATTGCCTTTTTATAATGTTTATTAAACGCTCTGATCATAAAAACTATACCTCCTGAAAGGATGATTATATCCAATAAGCTTAATTTTCATTATAATACCCTTTCAACTCTTAAACAATAATAAGCAGAAGACTAAAAGATTTGAAAGAAGATGACCTTATGATATTAAATATTTTAGGAATAAATAGATATAAATATTTTCTATTATTGATATATGCCATAGGTTTTTGTAAACTCCGCCCAAATTTTTACCCGCTCTGGATCACACTCATCCATCGCACTTCTTGGGCCCATAATGAAGCCTCCATCTTTACCAACAATATCAATTAGCTTTTTAGCATAGTCTTTGATCTCCTCTGGAGTACCAACCTGTAATAAGGAGAGCGGCATCATCCCAGAAATACACATTGTATTTTTTAAAATCTCTTTTGCTTTGAAAATATCCGTTGCATCGAAAAGTCCGAGGATCTTTCCTTTAGGTAATTCGGCAAGATATTCGAGCCGAGATGTATAATCTCCTTCAAAAAAAGGACAAGGGGTTATTCCTTCCTCAATTAAAGCCAATATCATTCTTTTCAAACCCGGCCAATAGAAAGTCTCGAATTGCTTCAATGATAAAAATCCATGGGCTCCCCGATGAAGAGGAATGAATACTCTCATCACTCCACTCATCTTTGCACCTGCTTTTCCTAATCCAATCAACATTGGTAACAATTTTTCAATAGCAGATAGCACTTTATCAGGTTGCCTATATATATCAAGCATTAATCCCCGCATTCCCCTCAATGTATCCGAAAGGACATCAAAAGGGGTAAGGGTTATTCCCCCACACGCTAATGGAAATCCAGCTTCTTTTAATTCCTTATGGAGACGAGCGACTGCAGAATTATGCCTTGCGATGGCCTTTCCAGCTTTATAAAAAGATTCAATGGCAGAGGTAATATCTGGTGTAGTAAAAGCTGAAATTAGTGGGAGTCCAAAATATCCAAGTAGCAGTCCTGTAATTGGTGGAATTCTTGAAAAAGGTCCCATCTTGCCCAATACACGGGGAAGGTATACGCAGATTGTATAACCTGTTGGATCACTCAGAAAATCATCATACTCCTCAGGCTTCATGTATTCATCTTCGATAAACTGAAAGGTATGGTAGGGAGAAATCTCACGGCCTGGAATTTTAACCTGTTTTGAATCAATAATTTCAAGGGCATCTCCTGGTGTATGAATAGCATGACCTGGATTAAAATACATATCAGGTTCAAAATCCATAATAGTCTTTTTATATGCAGACACAAATACCTCATCATCACACATTAAGGCTTGAGGTGTTGTGCCAACATATTTTGCAGGAAAGAAGCTTATATCCTGAAACCAAAATGGAACTCTATCGGGAATCTTTAATTGGATAGCATCATTGACCCTTTTTTCTCTCTCCCTATAGAGTTGTTCAGGATTTTTATCCATTTCTACATACCTCCAACCCACCTCTTTGCAAGGGTCACTGCAGCCATCGCATCTTTCCCATATGCATCAGCCCCTGTATACTCTCTAATTTTCTCATCAATCTGCCCTCCACCAATCATGATCTTTACCTTGTTCCTAAGGCCTGCCTTTTTTATAGCCTCTACAGTCTCCTTCATTGAATCAAATGCTAAAGTTAAAAAACCACTTAATCCAACAATACCAGAATCAGTTTCTTTTATCTTATCCACAAATCTCTGCGGTGCAACATCCACGCCAAGATTAAAAACTTCAAATCCATTTACATCGAGCATAAAATCAACAATATTTAAACCAATATCATGGATGTCGCCAGCTACAGTTCCAAGGACAACTTTTCCAATCTTTTTATTCTTTTCGCTCTTAGATATTCGGGGTTTTACCATATCTGTGATTTGTTTTAATATTTCTCCAGAAAAGATCAGATCGGGAATAAAATACTCTCCACGAGCAAATCGCTCCCCTACTATCTCCATGCCTCTTCTTGCATCTTCAAGAATATTTAGTGGATCTTCACCCTGATCAAGCCTATTTTTTACAATTTCAAGTGCCTCTTTCTCTTTTAAATCAGCCAACATTGTCTTTAAATCATCTCCCATAGTGTTTAACCTCCATTTATTTTTAGGTATTTTTATTAACCTACCTATGTTCGAAAATCAATGACCTGCCACTTCTTTTAAAACTTATTGATAAGGAATTGGAAATATAGGTTTTGCTGTTGCCTTGATGAAACTATGCTTCGAAAATACTACTGGACATTCCCATACCCATGGCTTATTTGTCTTATGCCATTGACCAAAAACAAGGGGCATGCGAGCACTATGATTTTCATCAAACATCACTCTTGGTGAAGCAATTGTTTTTATATCGGTTTCCTTTAATGCCTTATTTACCTTATCTGCATTAAGTGAACCTGCCCTCTCTATAGCATTAGCCAATATTTGAATTCCATTATAACCCCATCCTATCCCTGGATTTAAAGGTCTCTTTGTATCTTTTACCCATCTTTCAAATAGAGATTGTGGAGTAGTCTTGCCGATTCCAGGACATTCCTTTGGATCAAATGATGGGCTCCACCAAATTTCTGTTCCAAGGCCCCAAGGAAGATCTCCTCCCCATGAAGATACATCTTCATAATAGAGGGCTGCTCTTCCAACATAGACAATCTTTGGTTTAAATCCCATAGCACGAGCCTGCTTCCACATAACTCCAAAAAGTGGTCCTGGACAATTTCCCCAAAGTATTTCGACTTTATTGTTCTTCCAATCATTTATAATAGAGCTAAAGTCTGTTGTCTCAACAGGAAATAGTCCGAGATTCTTTTCTATGCCTATAACGGTATAACCCCATTCTTGCAACATCTTAGGAAACAATGAATACCAACCTCTCCCATCAGGTTCATCTGAAGCAAATACACCTACTCTTTTATTTGTTTTATCAACAAATTGGTCAATCATACTTTTCCATGTATCTCTTATGGTATATCCAGGCTTATCCCAATAAGACCCTCGAGGAGCTGGTGTAGCAATTGCAAACGTATAGGTCCAACTATGCTCCCATGGAGGAGAGGCTCCACTCCGCACAGCCAACCAAGGTTCCATAGGAGTTCCACCACTTACTCTTGGTATTTTATATCGTTCAGCTATTGTAGCTGATGGAATCTGAAGCGGAATAGGTTGATTAGGAGGTGAAAGAAAATGGACTTTATCCCGAGTAACAAGATTCTCCTCAAGACTCATGGCTTTGGCTGGATCACTCTCATTATTGGCTATTATAAGTCTGACCGGTAATTTCTTTCCATATTCCTTTATATATATACCACCTTGTTTATTGATATCTTCCGCAGCCGCCTTCTCTCCATATACATTCCCTTCTCCAAATCCTGCGTGCATGCCTGTCAATGGAGCACAAACTCCTATTCGGATCTCTTTTGGAATCTCCTTTTCCTGGGCATAAGCACATAAACTAAATAAGAATATTAAAAAAATTATGCTTATCATTGATTTTTTCATAAATCTATTCCCCCTTTCCATTCGACCTCATGAGTGAATAAATATAAATATTTTTAAAACTTGTCAAGTAAAATTTAATTAAAAAAAAGCATCTTCAATTCCGTGATGGAAAATTAAAATGCTCACCTTAAATTGTGTTGGTAGAAGCAAATACGACAAAAGAGGGAAGCCATAAAGGAGATAATATCATCCTTCAATTTAAGGATATCAATAAAGCAGACCGATTTCCACTGAGTGGGAGGAGGAATTATTGAAATTATAAATTCTCATTATAAAATAATTCAACTATTTCATGAAAAATAATCCACCCTGGGATTATATTATTTCCCATTAATCAAATTAGATATGAAAGGTAAAATAAAGATGATAGGGAAAGAAGATTGAGTAATGATAAGGGATATAAAAAGAATAATCCTGATTTAGGAATAAGGTTTCATTATGGAAATCTGATTTTTCATAAGGCAATAGAGAGAATAAAAAGTAGGGATTCTAAGATTATCCTCTCTTCTTTCAAAGAACCAAAACATAAAGAAATTATCCATAAAGAAGATAATTTTAAAAAATTTTAATCCCAGCTTTTACTTTATTAAAAACTTATTTAAAAATTAATCCATGCAAATAATTCAAAATTTCTTGTGAATAAAAGTCAATTTCTATGAAAATTTTTATTAGTTTCTCAAAAACTAATAATTGGTAAAATTATATCCAGTTCATTTAAAAGCTCTAACTTTTTAATTTTACTTATTTTTTTACAATTTCCCATTTTTTTAAAAAACCTTCTCACAAAAGATTATTGGTATAACTTTTGCTAAAAAATTATAAGAAATTATAAGTAGAGGGATTAAGTGATGAAATATATTAAAATTTTCTTAATATTATCTTTAGTTATATTTTTCCTCCCAATATATTCTATTTCTAAAGATACAGATCTTTATATGGCAAGTGGTGAGGGGGTTGAACCTAATATTTTGATTATTTTTGATAACTCAGGGAGTATGAATGATAATGTTCCTGCCCCTCCTTATGATCCCAACACATTATATGACCCATTGATTGTTCCTCAAACAGATGCAGGTAAGGTATATTACCGGCAGACTTGGGGAGGATGGTCACTCTTTACAAATACAATTTCAGAAGTCCAATGTTTCCACGGAAGAACAGCTCTTGCCACATATGGCCATTATGAGGGTTATACAAATTCAACTTGTCGTAAGGATTATAGGACTTTAAGGACAGGTAATTATAGAAATTATTTAGCATGGGTGGATAATAATCCTCTTTATAATACACCTAAAATTCAAGTTGCTAAAAATGTAATCACGGAGTTTTTAAATACTATAAATGGGGTAAGAATTGGAGTAATGATTTTTAATTATTCTGAAGGAGGAAGGCTCCATAGCAGCATTAGAAGTCTTGATGAACAAACCCGCGTCCAATTGATTAACGAAATTAACGCAATTAATGCCAATACATGGACCCCATTAGCAGAAACACTTTATGAAGCAGGTCTTTATTTTAAAGGAGGCCAAAGTTACTTCAATTCAGGAGTTTATTATACAAGTCCTATCCAATATTATTGTCAAAGGAATTATATTGTTTTGATAACAGACGGATTATCCACTCAGGATAGAAATAGTATCCTTGCCTCTGTTATTGGTGACAGGGATGGAGATAGAAGAGAACCTATTGGGGCACCTAATGATCCAAATTATCCTGATAATGGTTCAGACTATTTAGACGATGTGGCAAAATATCTTTATGATTCTGATCTTAGGACAGATTTAACAGGAAAACAAAATATCATAACATATACAATTGGATTTACTGAGGATAATGATCTTCTCGAGAGAACTGCTACACATGGTCATGGAAGATATTATTATGCTACTAATGCTCAAGAATTAGCAGATGCTTTTCAAAATATTATTGGAGAGATTTTAGAAAAAACATCATCCTTTGTAGCTCCCATTGTCCCAGTCAGTAGGATGGAGAGAACTTCAGCAGGAGATAAGATTTATTTGGCTCTATTTCAACCCAATAAGGATAAGATATGGAGTGGTAACATTAAAAAATATCGGATTGCCCAATCGGGTGCCAATATCGGTCAACTACTCGATGTAAATGGATTAGCTGTTTTAGATGATAGAGGTCAGATACTTGAAACAGCCCGTTCCTACTGGACAAGCATAAGTATGGATGGCTCTGATGTTGAAAAAGGAGGGGTTGGAGAAGTACTTATGAATCGTAATTTTTCCTCAAACCCGCGAAAAATTTACACCTATCTTGGAAATTCAGCAGACTTAACACATTCTTCCAATGCTTTTAATACTACTAACATTACCCCAGCTATGTTAGGTCTTGGAAATGATATAACGGCAAGAGATAAATTAGTTCAATTTATATATGGTTATGATGCCTACGATGAAGAACCTCCATTTGGAAGCACAAATGAAAAACGAAGTTGGATTTTGGGTGCTTTTTTGCATTCCCGGCCTCTTGTAATTCATTATGATTCGAGGTCTGTGATTTATGCAGGGGCAAATGATGGAATGCTTCATGCCTTCGATGACGAAACAGGAGAAGAATTATGGGCATTCATACCTCCAAACCTTTTAAATAAACTCCAAGCTCTTCAAGCCGATGTTTTGGAGTTTTTTGTTGATGGCTCACCAAAAGCCCATATAATATACAATCCAGATGGTTCGATTAATAGAGTAATTATGATCTTTGGACAAAGAAGAGGTGGAAATCGTTATTATGCACTTGATGTTACTAATCCTTTACGTCCACAATATCTTTGGGAGATAAATCCTGATGCTTCTAATTCGCCCTATTCGGAGATGGGTCAAACCTGGTCAACCCCAAATATCGGTAAAATTAAATATGGATCAGGAGAGAAATGGGTCTTATTTATTGGAGGGGGATATGATGAAAATCAAGACAACGAAATTCCTGGGGCTGATACTAAAGGGAGGGCTCTCTATGTAATAGATGTTCTTGATGGTTCTTTGATAAAGAGATTCTCAAATGCAGAGTATCCTGAAATGGCATATTCCATACCCAGCGATGTTGCAAGAGTGGATACCAATGGAGATGGAAGAGTGGATAGACTTTATGTAGGAGACATGGGAGGTCAGTTATGGAGATTTGATATTAGTGATCCAAATCCTAATAACTGGTTGGCGAGAATCATCTTCAAGTCAAATCCAAGCGCTGATGGAAGTAGCGGAAGAAAAATATTTTACCCACCAGATGTTACCCTCGAAAAAGACATATATGGAGATTTTGAGGTTCTATTTTTTGGAACAGGAGATCGAGAGCATCCTAAAGAGGCAACCACAATAAATAGAATTTATGCAATAAAAGATAGGGGAACTTCTCAAATATTAACCGAAAATAATCTTTATGATGTAACAAGTGATGAATTACAAGATTTTCAAACCACTCAAGAAAGAAAAAATGAAATAATGAATCAATTAAAATCTTCGGGAGGATGGTTTATTAAGTTGAATTTAAATGTGGGAGAAAAGATACTTGCTCCAGCTGTAATATTTGGAAAGGCGGTTTATTATACGAGCTTCAGTCCTACCAATGAGGCTGCCCAAGGAGATCCATGCTATGTTGGAGAAGGAACAGCCCGATTATATATTTTGGAATATCAAACAGGAAATGCAATTTTTAATTTAGACCTATTAAACGATATTGGAAGGACGCTTATTAAAAGAGAAGATCGCTCTAAAATCATTGGAACAGCAATTCCATCTGGGATAATTATTAGTTTTATAAAGGGTGAAGCAATAGCATATATTGGTGTTGGAGGGGGTGTTGTTCAGCCACAGCTTAAAAACCCAAAAAGTCTCATCCCAAGGAATTGGAGAATTGTTTTTTAAAGGAGAAAAAGATGAAAAAAATCTTTATAAAAAGTTTATATTTTTTTATGGTTTTTATCTTTACTCCTTACTCTTCGTGTTTTAGCTCTGATGGAGATATATCTAAACTACAAGGTGTTGTAATGGAAATAGATTTTAAAAATAATTTATTCTTTGTAAATGAAAAGCCCTTCATTTTCGATAAAAATACTATAATTAGTGATGAAAAAGGAAACACGATTCCTCTTGATAGAATAAAAAAGAATGTTTGGGTTTATATTGAGTGGTCAGGTAGTATAGAGAAGAAAAATGCGGTTGCAAAAAAGATTTACCTTCTACCAAGATACATTGATAAAAAAGACAAAAATCTCTATCCATTCATTAAATAATTAGTATTTACAATATTATTTCTTTTCTGTCATAAAATAAACTGGTTGCATATTCCTATGTTTTCTAAATTTTTTCCCTACAAAAACCTATTTCTAAAGAACCTCCCTTACCTTTCTCGAAGGACTTTCAAGAGGAAAAGGCTTCTGAATAAACTCCATGAAGAACGATTGCATTATCCGTATATCCTGACATATAAAGAAACTTAAATTCTCGAGATATCTCTTTAATCTTCTCGATCATCTTAGGTCAACTTTGGCCGCACATGATAACATCTAACAGAATAAGATTAATTGGTCCCTTATGGTTTTTAAAAAACTCCAGGGACTCCTCCTGTTTAGCTTAAAGTACAATTTTTGTATGTGCGATCCTCAAGGGTCTCATTATATGTTTACATTCCTCAGGAGGGAAGGAGCGATAATTCACACACCCTCTCAAACTTAAAATTGATTATTATATACCTTTTCAGGGGTCTCACCTTTTTCATTTGACACAATAATTATTTTTATTTATATAATAAATTGTGCCGGAGTGGTGAAACTGGTAGACGCACGGGACTCAAAATCCCGCGGGGCTCACACCCCATGTCGGTTCGAGTCCGACCTCCGGCACCAAAAATTTTGACAAAAAAGTAAATTTAATGTTAAATTTTATGTTTGTGGGGCTGTAGCTCAGCTGGGAGAGCGCATGAATGGCATTCATGAGGTCGTGGGTTCGATCCCCATCAGCTCCACCATTTAGACCTTAATGGTTGTAAGTGTTATTTTTACTTACAACCTTTTTTATTTTTAATAAATATAAAATCTCTAAATCCCGAGATTGACATACAAATCTCTTAAGTGGTATGTTTAAAAAATGGAGGAAACATGATAGAAAAAGACCCGATTGAAATAATAAAAAATCAAATTAATAGATTAGATACCTTATTTGGACTTCATAGTGAGCACGAACTATTTAAACAATGGCAAAACGAAACCAAGAAGATACTCGAAGAGGTTTTTAGCCCTAAATCGATTCATACCCAAAACTTCTTGGCTCTCCGTTTTCAAGAAATAAGAGTAAAAGGATTTTCATCTCCTGAGATTGACCGAATTAATTCAGCCCGATTCAAAAAAGATTTGGAGAATGCAAAAAATATCCTTCAATCTGCCATAAAAGAACTGACCCTCGATAGAACGCTTTTTAAGAAACTTCAAACAAAACCAACAAGTATCCAAGTCTCAATTAAGGGTGAATATTTTATCTCTTCAGGAATCACAAAACCTGAATTGGTCAATGCCATTGTTTCATCCCTCGAAGACAGTGGTCTTAAGCCTACATTTGGTAAAGACTCTCATGATAAAGAAGATTCAATTTCTTACAAGTATGATTTGATCAAAAATGCTGAACTTTGTATTTATGATCTTTCAAGCACTGATAAACAAGAAACATATTTAGAACTCGGAATGGCGATTGGTTTAGATAAAAAGATTATCCTGATTCAAGAAAAAGATTCTACACTTCCAAAATGGACTAAATTATTTAAAATAATTCAATATTCAACTATTTCAGAACTTATTGATAAATTAAAACTTTCGTTAAAATCATAAATCATTTAAAGGACAAAAAGGGGAAGTTAAATGGAGAATAGACTTGCATTCTATGAAATTAGAAAAAAGATTGCTTTAGTGACGATTAATCATCCACCCATGAATGCCCTCGATGTAGAAACCAAAGAGGCAATAGGGTCAGTATTTAAAGAACTCGATGATCGAAGACAGGAGATCCGAGCAGTGATTCTTTGTGGAGCAGGTGAAAAGGCATTTGCTGCTGGTGCAGATATCAGGGCTTTTTTAGAATTGTCTCCAGATATTGCTCGAAGAAGAATTTTTCGCAGTCATCAGATTTATTCAATGGTTGAAAATTTTGAATGGCCTGTAATTGCTGCTATACATGGGTTTTGCCTTGGTGGAGGATTAGAACTTGCACTTTGTTGTGATATTCGGTATGCAGAAGAGACTGCTAAATTGGGATTTCCTGAGGTTAATCTCTCCATCTTCCCCGGAAATGGTGGAATCTGGAGATCCCTTTTTTATCTACCCTTAGGTAAACTCAAAGAGCTTGTTTTTAGTGGAGAGATTATTAACGCCCAAGAGGCCCTTAGGCTTGGATTAATTGAGAAAGTTGTTCCTAATGGCCAAGCCATAGAAGAGGCAATAAAGTTTGCAGATAAAATGATTGAAAAAGGACCACTTGGAATCAAAGCAGCCAAAAAGGTGATAAATAGAGCAAGGGAGTTAATTCTTTGGCAAGCATTAGAACTCGAAAATGATCTATGGTCAAATCTTACCGCCACTGAAGATATGAAAGAAGGAGCCAAGGCCTTCTTAGAAAAAAGGAAGCCTCAATATCATTGTCGCTAAATCAAAGAATTAATGTCTCTTTCCTGTAGGAAAAGAAAGCTGTTTCTGGGACTCAGGATATGGTAATCCAAAATGTTTATAGGCCAATTCTGTAGCCTTTCTCCCATTTTGCATCCTTGCAAGAAAACCAATCTTCAGTAAAAATGGCTCTATCATATCTACAAGGGTATCTGTCTCCTCTTGCAGTGTTGCTGCAATGGCCTCCAAACCGACAGGCCCTCCATTGTAATAGCGAATAATTGTCTCTAAAAATCTCCTGTCGAGGCTTGTCAATCCTATCTCGTCCACCCCTTCGAGACGAAGTGCCTCATCGGCTACTTCTCGAGTAATTCTTCCCTGGCCTCTTACCTCAGCAAAATCCCTTACCCTTCGAAGAAGGCGGTTGGAAATCCTTGGAGTTCCACGTGATCGCCGAGCGATTTCTTCAGTACCTCCATCATCAATTGGAACTCCAAGTATAGCGGCTGATCTCTTTACAACCTGACATAGCTCTTCAACTGTATAGAAATCCAAATTTCTTAATATCCCAAACCTTTCCCTTAAAGGCGCAGATAGAAGACCTGCTCGAGTAGTTGCACCTACAAGGGTAAAACGTTCCAGCTTAAAACGATGACTCCTGGCATGGGCACCTTTATCAAAAATGAAATCGATACAGAAGTCCTCCATAGCAGGATATAAAAACTCCTCTACCACTTTTGGCAACCTGTGGACTTCATCAATGAAAAGGATATCACCCTTTTCAAGGTGGGTTAATATACTAATCAAATCCCCTCCTTTTTCAATTGCTGGTCCAGATGATGTGACAATGCGAACACCCATCTCATTAGCAATTATATGGGCAAGTGTGGTTTTTCCAAGACCAGGGGGAGAATGAAAAAGTATATGATCAAGGGGTTCGCCTCTCTTTTTTGCTGCTCGAATTGCAATATCCAAAGTCTCTACAACCTGTTTTTGTCCAATGTAATCGGAAAGCCTTTTCGGTCTAAGATCTATATAGTCTTCTTTCTCTTGATTAGCTTCTTCAACTATTTTCGTCTTTTCTAAGTCTCTATTCTGTTCTGATCTCTTCATTACTTAAACCTTGAAAATAAACTTCCTATCTTGCTTTTATTTCTTCTTAATATATGTTGTAAAAATGCAATTTTTATTTTCTGTGATTAATAACATTATTAATGAGAAAACCGATAAATTCTATTATAAAGAACCTTTTTGTCCTCTATAAACCTCCTCAAATAATTCTTCTGGAGTTGAAATATTTGGATTTCTCTGCAATGCCTCTTTAACCAGTCTATGTGCTTCACTGATTTTATGACCAAGATCCTTAACCAAAACTTCTTCAACCTGCCTTTTGAAATCTATTACATCCATCTCATCGGGGATTTGGTCCTCTCTCATTAGGGCAAATTTACCTACCTTACCCTGAAGGGTAGCAATAATCTTATCTGCAGTCCGCTTTCCAATTCCTTTTAAGCCCTCCAGGGTCTTTGCATCCCTCTCTTCAATGGCCCTTGCAATCCTTGGGATTGGTAGATTTAATGCCTTAACAGCAGTTGGAGGACCAATATCTTCAACAGTAATGAACTTTTCAAAGAACTCCTTCTCAGGTTCATAGTTAAAACCAATTAGAAGAGGTTTGGGCTGCCTTTCGGTTTGATGGTAATAGATATAAAGTTTTACAATATCACCATCCTCACCTGCTTTTTTTGTCGCAAATGTTTTTCGGACAATTGCAGGAAGAAGTATTTCATATCCAACTCCATTAGCCAAGACAACCACTCTATCCTCTTCCTTCTTCAATAACCTTCCTTCTATATATCGTATCATTCTTAACCCCTTAACCTGAGATTTACCATCTAAAATTTTTACTTCTTGAAAGACCAGTCAAGGCAAGGGCCAGTGCGTCACCAGCATGGCTGGAATTTATGGAAACACTAATTTTAAGGAGTTGTTGGATAGCCTTCTTTATCTGTTCTTTATCTGCCCTTCCACTTCCTGTTAGGGCACTTTTTACTTCCGTAGGTTTAACTTCTAATACAGGGATTTTCATTTCTTCTGCAGCAAGGTAGATAATCCCTCTTACTTCACCCAAACGGATAGCAGCCTTTGGAAATTGTTTAAGCACAAAGACTTCTTCCATTACCAGAAGGCCTGGATCCCATTTTTGGAGAATCTTTTTTAATCCTTCATATATAGTTTTTAAACGAACAGGAATAGGAGCCTTTGAATCAGTTCTAATTGCTCCCCAATCACATGCTTTCCCTCCACGATCAAGACTTTCGACTATACCAAATCCAGTCATGGATAAACCAGGATCTATCCCAATAGCCTTCACTCATCCTCCTTTTAGGATGTTAAAAAGCCACCCCATTTCTTTATCATTGAGGTGGCTTTTAAATAAGAAATAACTTTTTAAGCACTAAGCCGTTCCATCTCTTCATCAGAAATATCGAAATTAGCATATACTTTCTGGACATCATCAGAATCTTCGAGGCCTTCCATCAATTTTAGCATCTGTTCGGCCTCTTTCCCTGTTAGCTTCACTGTTGTTTGAGGAATCATTGTGACTTCTGCGTAATTGTACTTAAATCCAGCATCTTCAATAGCCTTTCTAACTTTTTCAAAATTTGAAGGATCGGTTGTCACTTCAAAATCCTTTCCTGTATCTTTCACATCGAGTGCTCCTGCATCTAAGGCTACTTCAATCAATTTGTCTTCATCAGCACTACTTTTATCAATAAGGATCAATCCTTTTTTTTCAAACATCCAAGAAACACAACCAGCCTCTCCAAGGCTCCCATTATATTTAGAAAAGATATGCCTTACATCTGCCACAGTTCGATTTTTATTATCTGTCAAAACCTCAAGCATCATTGCCACCCCACCTGGACCATAGCCTTCATAAATCAAATCCTCATAATGAGCTCCCTCAAGCTCTCCCGTTCCCTTTTTAATAGCCCTTTCAATGTTCTCTTTGGGCATATTTTCGGCTTTGGCAGCAAGGACTGCATTTCTTAATCTTGGATTAGAATTAATATCTCCACCTCCCAAACGAGCAGCCACCATAATTTCCCTTATGAGTTTAGTAAAAATTTTCCCCCTTTTTGCATCTGCTGCACCTTTTTTTCTTTTAATTGTGCTCCATTTTGAATGCCCTGACATATCTCTTTTCCTACCTTTATTAGAATTAATCAATAAGTGGTGGGCGCTACTGGATTTGAACCAGTGACCTCCTGCGTGTGAAGCAGGCGTTCTCCCCCTGAACTAAGCGCCCTCACTACAATATTTTATAAAACCAACTCAAAATGTCAACCCCTTATCTACTTTCTAATAATTTAATCCTTCTTTCCTTTTTTTAATACTCCAAAGAGATCAGATTCTTTGGTCTTTTTTTCCAATCTTTCATTCTGATCCTCTGATTTAATTTCTCTCTTTTTAAATTCCTTTTCCTTTATCATATTCCGTTCAATCCAACGATCAAGGGCCTTTATATCAAAAAGTACACGATCACCTATTTTTATATAGGGTAATCTCTTTAATGATACCAATCTATAAATAGTTTCTGTTGAAATGCTTAAATATTGACCAGCCTCCTTTGCCGTTATCAATCTTTTAAGCTCGGGTATTTTTTTGATCCTTCCATCGATTCGTTCAAAACATTTCTCCACAAGAAGATCTGCTAATAGGTCTAAAAAGCCTTTTAATTGTGGTGGGATTAGCTCATTTCCCATTTTCTCCCCCCTTAGAATCTTTCCCCCTGAGGGCTTCTTGGAGCTTTTTTAAAATGGCTATATTCTCGGAATGGCCTGTCAATCGTGCTGTAACTTTTGCCTTTATGGGTCGACCAAGTAGATAGAAGTCACCTATTAAATCTAAAATCTTATGCCTTACAAACTCATCGGGAAATCTGAGCTCTGTATTTACAACCTTTTCATCATCAACGAGAATAAAATTATGTAATCTTCCACCTCCACCCATCCCCATCCTTCCAAGCATCTCAACATCCCTTAAAAAACCAAATGTTCTTGCAGGTGCAATCTGCTCTTTAAAGATATCTACGTTTTCAAGTGTAAAATTAAAACTCTGCCGCCCAATGGGAGGTGGATATTCAAGGAAAAAATGAATCGAAAAAACTTCTGAAGGTTCTATGATAATTGATTTATTTCCTTTCACATATTCAAACTTTTTATCTATAACCAATTCATCAATTCTACCCTCTTGTTCTTCGATCCCTGCCTCTTCGATTATTTTACAAAATTCAATGGCTGAACCATCCATAATTGGAATCTCTTCAATCATCTTTATCATTAGATTTGTTATTCGATAGGCATGAAGAACAGCCATTAAGTGTTCAATCGTCTTTGCTACTGCCTTCCCTTTTCTTAAACATGTAGCCCATTCTGTTGTCTCGACATAATCAATATGGGCTGGAACTACTTCGTCTGATGAAATGTTTCCAAAAAGTATCCCACTATGAGGAGGAAGGGGCTGGAATAATAACCCTGTCTTCATCCCAGAATGTAGCCCAGTTCCATAAAGCACCATACTTTTTTTCAGTGTTTGCTGAGGAAACAATTGGGCTGATTGCTTGATAGTCCCTTGTAATGAACCCTTAGATTTACCACCTACCGAAAGGGAACCCATCTTTCTATCGTCAGCTTTTTCCTCTGAAACCTTTTCTAATCCCAAAAGGTTATCTTTTATGGTTACTGGTTTTGTTTGCCTTGTTGAAATTATATCTTTTTGTTTATCAATTGCCCTTTTAATAGTGGCCAAAAGGGTGTCAAGAGACAATGGCTTTTCAATAAAATCAAATGCCCCTAACCTTATAGCAGTCATTGCTGTTGAAATTGTTGCATGCCCTGAGATCATTATTATTTGAGCTTCTGGGAAAATCCATTTCATTCTTTTTAAAATTTCAATTCCATCCATACCAGGCATCCAAATATCAAGAAGTACCAGTAAAGGTAATTCATTTTTAAAGATATTGATGGCTTCCTGCCCACTTCTTGCAGTCAGTACTCTGAAGCCTTCATCCTTTAAAACGCCTTCAATCGATTGAACAACACTTTCTTCGTCATCTACAATGAGAATCTTTTCTTCCATGGATTTTGGCCTCTGACAAGTGATACTTTCTTTCAATTACCATACCAATTTAAAATAATCAAGAATTAATAATTTCCAATCCCAACTTTTTCTCTTAGAATATTAAGATCCTCTTCAGAGTATGCAAAGACTCCAGTATTACCAAGCCGGACATTTCTCAACCCCACAGCCTTTACTTCATTAAAGGCATCTATCATCTCGGAAAGTTTAGGAGGCTTAAATCTCCTCATCTGGTACTCTGGGAAGAATGCAAGGATGGTAAATGGGATTTCTGGATCTACATCAAAAATCAGTTGAGCAATTTTTTTGAGCTGGTCTGTCTCAACCAATTTTGGGATATAAAGAGAAAGCACTTCAAGAATAAAGTCCCTTTTCACAATCTCCTCAGGAAGTTTAAGGATACTCCTATTGAAACATCCAGTTAGCCATTTGTGATCTCCTCCATCAAATGCCTTTATATCCAGCCAGAATGAATCCACTCCTGCCTCTTTGAGTTCATCAAGGGTTTTGGGTGTAAGTCCATAACCATTTGTTTCAATAAGCACCCAGAGATTTGTTTCTGATTTTATGAGCTGTGCGCATTTTATATAAAATTCTGGACAGCAAGTAAGATCTCCACCTGTGAAGGCAACAATGTTCCTGGCAGGACCCCAGCCTTGAGGGCTTAATACAATATCTTTCTTCTGGATAACCTTTGGACAATGGATAGACCTCTTTCCATACATAACACATGAGCCACAGCAGCGGCAGCTATCATGAGCATGAAACGCAGTAGCCCTCTTCCGAGGCTCACGAATAGTAACCTCCTTTTCATATTCCTTACAAGCCTTCAAAATATCAACAGGAGACCACCATTCACCTTTTGCAAATTTTGTAAAACTCCAAGAATGACATTTTTTGCAAGAGAAATTACACCCCGATTGGTAAATGGAAAGATAATTTTCAGGGCGTGAAAGATGAACAGCTGATATAAGTCTTAAAGGTCCGCTATCCGAAGATTTAATTGTCACCTCACAAGCAAAAAATTTTTTCCCATCCACCTCAACTGTACAGCTTCCTTGAGGATATCCTTGTCGAATAAGATTACATATCATAATTAAAGTTTATCATAGATACTCTTATTGTTGCAAGAAAAGACCTATATGTTGTATAAATATTTTCAACGGAAGGAATACTTATGGAAGAGAAAATCAAAAAGGTGGCACAATGGATTGTATCCTCAAATAGAATCGTCGTATTTTCTGGTGCTGGATTAAGCACAGAGTCTGGAATTCCGGATTTTAGAAGCCCGGGAGGTGTTTGGGATCGTTATAATCCAGAAGACTTTTATTTTCAGAGATTTATCTCAAGCGAGGCCTCTCGTGAAAAATATTGGCAAATGGCAACAGAGATGTATGAACCTATGAAAAAGGCAAAGCCTAATATGGCCCATCTTGCCATTGCTGAACTTGAAAGAATTGGAAAACTTGATTGTGTTATAACACAAAACATTGATGGCCTTCATCTTAAAGCTGGAAACTCCCAAGAAAAGGTGATAGAGCTTCATGGAACTGCTATGTATGTCACCTGCTTGAAATGTCATAAAAAATATGATCGAGATGAAATTCAAGAACGTATCCAAAAAGGGGTAAAAGTCCCTTATTGTGACGATTGCGGGGGACCACTCAAACCTGCTACAATATCATTTGGCCAACCCATGCCTGAAAAGGAAACACAGGAAGCCTATCATCGATCATCCCTATGCGATCTTTTTATTGTCATTGGTTCCTCATTAGTAGTTCAACCTGCAGCATCCATGCCCTTAATAGCAAAACAGAGTGGAGCAAAACTCGTTATCATCAATCGAGATCCCACAGGTTACGATCATATGGCAGATATTGTTATCCATGGTTTGGCAGGACCTACGATGTCAAGCATTATTAAAGAGGTAAAGAATCAATTGGGTTTAGAAGTCTAAATTTTTATCTATTTAGAAACCCTTCTGATAAAATTCTCCCTGTCTCATCAAATTCCACATAATATACAAAAGGCATTCTAAGATTAGACATAAAAAACCTTAAATCCATAAACTCAACCCTATGACGCCCATTGCTTGAATCAATAGACTTAACTACTGGGAAACGGGCAAACCAATAATAAAACCTTATACCCTCTGTAGAAAGTGCCTTTTTAACCCAAGGGGAATCTTTTAGTTTCGGCCATGATTGGTATTTGACCTTATCAGAAGGAAGATAGAGATGACTTAAAACCTTTAATCTTTCAAAAAAAGTCCTTCCCGATAGAATCAATTCTTCCTGTGGTGGATTAAATATATCCCTTTTTCTAAGATCTATAAAGCCCAAATACACTTTTTCTTTTGTTTCAATATAATTTGCCCATCGAAATGGAGATAGCGGTTGAGGGAGAGAGGCTATTTGGATAACATCCTCCTTTAGATTTTTAGAAAATGCATCTCCTGCCTCAATTGCTTTTCCATGTTGGATAAAACAGAACAATACATAGAGTGAAATACTTATAATCGATCCACGGCAAATCCATTTCGACCTCTCTTTAAAAAATATACTTAGGATGAAAGCTAAAAGAATGATTCCCGAAAAGATAAGGTCAATGATAAAAAGGAGATCCCAGGAAAAACGTTTTTCTGAAAAAGGGGAAAATATCATTGTCCCAAAGGAAGTAAAAAGATCAAGAATTACATGACTTAAAAGTGCTGTTAGAGCGATTTTGTAGAAACTCCAGAAATGATTTCGTCTCGAGATCTTCATAAAAAGCCAGCTGGAAATGATTGCATAAAAAGGGATTAAAATTAAAGAATGAGTAAAATCTCTATGATACTGGATATAAAATTGTGGATTAAAAAGTCCAAGGACAAAGTCAGCATCTGGGAAATATCCCATTGCAATTCCTTCAATGAATCCCCAATTTCCAATCTTTTTATCATCAAAGGACTTGGCAATAACTGCCCCAGTTAATGCATGTGTGATACTATCCATTTTTTATCATATTAACTTAGTGTAAAAAGTTCAGCAAATTGTTAAATAATTTAGACTTCTAAAAGATACTTTTTAAACCATTCAACTGTAAGATTTATAGCTCCTCTGCGGTGGGCTTGGTCTGTAAGCCGATGATCTGCCCCTCCAATAATATGAATTTCCTTTGGTAAACTTAGGTGACGGAATATCTCTATGGATTGCTCCATTGGCACTAATTCATCTTTTTCTCCGTGAATTACCAAACAACGTGAAACACGATGAACAAAAAGAAGGAGTCTATATTTTGAAAGATCTTCAAAGAATTCATCTGGAGGAAGAGGGTATTCTTCTTCCTGTTTCTTTGAACGAAGATCATTGAGATAAAGAGGAGTAGCCCAAGTCACAACTGCCTTTATTTCTTGATCTTTTGAGGCTTGGATAAGAGATAAAAAGCCACCGAGGCTTGATCCTAAAAGCCCTATTTTAGTCGAATGCCCTAAGGAAGATTGTATAAAATGAATTGCAGATTGAAGATCAAGAAGTTTTTTACTAATGGTATTGTCTTTCTCGGAACCCTCACTCTCTCCAACACCTCTAAAATCAAATCTCAACATAGCAATGCCTTCATTTGAGATTGCTTTTCCAAGGGCAATATATTTCTCACTATCTTTGCTTGATAAAAGACCATGTGATGCAATAACACAGGGAGGATTTTCACTATTTGGAAGATGAAGAATACCCGAAATCTTTTGGCCTTCACTCATGAAAGAAACTCTCTTCTCTATCATTTAATTCCTCCATCGCTCCTTTTTATAGCTATTTAAGGTGATAATCCTGCCTCTTTCATAGCTTTTAAATAATCTTCGATTAACCTTTCCTTTGGAATCCCATGGTCAATAAAATCCCATGGAAATACTTCATCTAATCTTCTTTTACGATAGACATAGAAATCAGGATTTAGAGTCCCTTCTCGAATAGCCTTACCCCAGTCTCCATAATTATTGGCAGCAATTAGGATCTCTCCAACTCTTCTATCCCCCTTCGAAAGAAGTGTTTGAATATAAGCCCATTTGGGAAGGTCATGGATCATACGTATTCCTTTATCTCCATGAATTCCATTTTGAATGATTTTCAATCTTTTTTTCAATTCACTTACCTCTTCTAATGGAAGCCATTGAAATGGAGTTGAGGGTTTGGGAATGAATGGATTAACACTTAATATCAAACTCCATCTACCTTTTAATCCTTTAAGGGTGGAATTGATATGATGTTTTATTTTTTTAGTTAGTGTAATTATCTCCCTCACGTCCTCATATGTTTCTGAAGGAAGTCCAATCAGAAAATAACATTTGATCTGAAAGATACCATTTTCTATAAGTAGACGAATTGCTCTCAAGATTTCTTCTTCACGATAATGTTTATTGATGATCATCCGAAGCCTTTCTGAACCTGCTTCTGGCGCAATGGCTATGGAATATTCCTGACCTTCCTTTAAACATTGAATAAGAGGTGAGTTTAATGTATCAATCCTTAAAGAACCTAAGGAGAGAGTAGCTTTCTCGGAAATAATATTTCTACAAAGTTCAATGAGATGAGGGAAGTCAGAAACTGCAGTTCCTGTTAAACCAATCCTTTTTTCATCCAAATAGGACTCTTTAAAAATAGTTCTAAGGACTGAAAGGCTCCTATTTCTATACGGATAATAAACAAAGTGTGCTGCACAAAATCGACAGCCCCTTGGACACCCTCTATTTACCTCTATTAAGGCCATCCCTTTAAATTCAGTATCCGATGTAAATAGAGTTGACTTTGTCGGAAAAAGATCAAGATTTTTTATCCAACGCCGTTTAATCTTTTTTGGAAATCCTTTTTCTGGAATCATTGCATCAATTGTTCCATCTTGATGGTATGTTACAAAATAAAATCGAGGGATATATACACCCTCGATATCTGCGGCCTTTCTGAAAAAGGCTTCTTTATCGATGCATTTTCTTTCTTTAAAGAAATAACGGTAGAGTTGCAAAAATTCTTTTATGGCCTCCTCGCCTTCACCAAGGATAAATAGGTCAAAAAAATCACTTATGGGTTCAGGATTTAAGAAGACAGCCACCCCTCCGGCAATTACTAATGGTGAACTCTCTTTGCGGTCTTTACTTCGAAGGGGAAAGTGAGCAAGATTAAGAATTGAAAGAAGATTGATGAAATCATTTTCAAAGGATATTGAAAAGGCTACAATATCAAAATCTCCGAGGGGCTTCTGGGACTCTAAAGAAAACAAAGGAGTTCGAGAATTCTGATATTCATTATAATCATCGGCATCAGGGAGAAAGGCACGTTCACAAACAACATCATCTTCCGAGTTTAAACATTGATATATAGTTTGAAATCCAAGATTGGACATCCCTACATGGTAAGAATTTGGATAAACAAGGCATATAGAAATTTTTCCACCCCATGATTTATAAACAGTTCCTCTCTCTTTTTCGAGGATATCTTTGGCCTTTTTGATGAGTTTCCATGAAGTCATTAGGGTGATTTGGGAATAGTATCTTTTAACTCCTTTATTTACATTTTAGCACAAAGTAGGAGCCCTAACCACCCTAAATTTACTCAAAACTTAAACTAATCAGCCTGCTTCCTTAAGAATGTTGGAATATCAAACCGATCCTCATCATCAATACTATAATCTGGTGGTGAATCGAGTTTCAACTCATCAAACCTCTCATTGACTTTAACCCTTCTCATAAAGGCTGGAAGCTCTCTATTCTCTTTTACACTAAAAGAGATTGGAGTTGCTTTTTTAAACCTTGCTAAATTATTTTTCTCTTCTGCTCTTCCAAATCCCGTAGCAATCACAGTCACACGGATTTCATCCTTCATAGCTTGATCAATAACCATTCCCCATATAATATTTGCATCCTCGTTCGCTTCTTTCTGTATAAGAGTGGTAGCCTCATTGATCTCGCTAAGTGTCATATTTTCTCCTCCAGTGATATTGATGAGTAACCCACGTGCCCCTTCAATTGTAATATCTTCTAACAATGGACTTGATATTGCTTTTTGAGCAGCTTCTATGGACCTATTCTCACCAGAGGCTACTCCTGTCCCCATCAATGCCATTCCTGTTTCAGACATGATTGTCCTTACATCTGCAAAGTCAAGGTTAATGATCCCATGGCCAACAATAATATCTGAAATTCCTTTAGCAGCATGATAAAGGATCTCATCCGCTTTTCTAAAGGCTTCAAGCAATGTCATGCTTTTACCACTTATACTAAGAAGTCTCTGATTTGGAATAGTTATTAATGCATCGGCTGTCATACGAAGGTTAGCCAATCCTTCTTCAGCCTGTCTCATCCTCTTTTTTCCTTCAAAGTGAAAAGGCTTTGTAACAATAGCCACTGTAAGGGCACCTACCTCCCGAGCCACCTCGGCAATAACAGGCGCGCCTCCTGTCCCTGTTCCACCACCTAAGCCAGCCGTAATAAACACCATGTCAGCACCTTTTAGGATTTCTCGAATCTTATCAACGTCCTCCAGAGCTGCTTTTCTTCCAATCTCTGGATTTGCACCAGCGCCCAGACCTTTTGTCAAATTTGCTCCAAGCTGGATTTTGATTGGAGCCAGGTTGGCTGCCAATGCCTGGGCATCGGTATTGGCAGCAATAAATTCTACTCCAGTAAGGTTATAAGAGATCATTGTATTAATAGCATTATTCCCTCCACCGCCTATACCGATAATCTTTACTTTGGCAGCCAAATTTTTATTTTCGTCAAATTCTATCATAGCATCCCTCCTTTTTATTGATTTAAAAATTTAAAAGAATTCTCCTATCCATTCCCTCATCCTGTGGGTTACCTTACTAAATACATTTCTCTCTCCCACCTTAAACCTGCTTTGAGATCTCTTTCGACTTCCATAAAGTACTAATCCAACACCTGTTGCATAAAGAGGACTGTTAACAAGATCAACAAGACCCCCAATCCCAATAGGGATACCTCTTCTAACAGGAAGATTAAAAATCTGCTCAGCCAGTTCTGGCACCCCCTCTAAGATAGCACCTCCTCCTGTAAGGATTAAACCAGAGGTAAGCATATTTCTATATCCCATCTTCATAATTTCATCATGAACAAGAGAAAGTATTTCTTCCATCCTTGGTTCGATTATTTCAGCCAGTGTTTGTCGAGAAAGAATTCGAGGCTTTCTTCCCCCTACACTTGGAACTTCTATGGTTTCGTCTTTCCTGACCATGGAAATCAGTGCACATCCATATCGAATCTTAATCTTCTCTGCCTCTTCAATAGGTGTTCTTAAGCCTATTGAAATATCACTCGTGACGTGATTCCCAGCCAAGGAGAAGACTGCTGTGTGTTTAATTGATCCATTTAAAAAGATTACTAAATCTGTTGTCCCTCCTCCAATATCAATTATAGCAACTCCTAATTCCTTCTCTTCTGAGGTAAGGACAGCTTCACTTGAACTCAATTGTTCCAGAACAATGTCATCTACATCCAGACCTGCTCTATTAGCACATTTAATTATATTCTGTGCAGATGTAATCGCACCTGTGACAATATGAACCCTGCCTTCAAGCCTCACTCCCGACATTCCAACAGGATCCTTAATCCCATCTTGGTCGTCTACAATGAACTCTTGTGGAATGACATGAATCACCTCGCGATCCATAGGAATTGAAACAGCGCTTGCTGCATCAATAACCCTTTTTACATCACTCGGTGTGATCTCTTTGTTCTTCACTGCAATGACCCCATGGCTATTAATCCCTTTGATGTGTCCTCCTGCAATCCCAGCGTAGACAGAGGTGATGTGGCATCCTGCCATAAGTTCTGCTTCTTCAACCGCTTTCTTAATCGACTGGACAGTACTTTCAATATTGACCACTACTCCTTTACGCAATCCCTTAGAAGGAGAGGTCCCGATTCCGATAATGTTTACCTGACCATCACTTAGTTCTCCAACAACAGCACAAATCTTTGTAGTACCTATATCCAATCCAACAATGATTCTATCTTTTTTCCCCACCTAATCACCTCCTTTCTACTTTTACCGATGATTAACTTTCTTAACCACCATTCTTTTTAAATCACTACAGTCAATAAAAAGAGGAAGATATCCTCTTTTTTTGAGGTCAATCCAGATAATTGAGAGTCTCTTAAGTTTTTCTTCAAAATGATCCCATCCTATTCTTACCTCAACTCCATCGTTCATGGAAACTAAGTGGATTCCAAAATCTTTATCTATATAAATCTCAGATATCTCTTCAACGGGTGGAAGCTTATTTTGTTCAACGATTCTTAAAAACTCTATTCCCTTTATAACCAAATCCTCTGCTAATAATCTTCCATCCTCTGTTCTCTCACTTGGAATTCCCGTAAGAATCGGGTAATTATATCGATCCCCTTCTGTTACTGGGGCGAATATTATTCCTTTCGAATCAATATAGTAGAATTTCTCAAGATGAATGATAGCTATTGGTTTCTTTTCTTCGATTTGAATAAATATTTTATCTGGAAAAATCTTCCTGATTTCTAAATTCTCTATCCATGGATTAAGGGCTATTCTTTCGGCCACATTGTGGAGTTTGAATGAAAAGATATTGGGTATTCCTTCGATCTTAGCTAATGAGATTATCGTATCGGGTTGCAATCTTTTGCACCCCTTCACTTCAATCTCCTTAATACTGAAATATGGATCTTCAAGGACCTGAATATATAGCTCATGACACAAAAACGAAAATAGTAAAAACAGGAGAATTTGAAACGAGATTTTTAAGAAAACTTTGAAAAGTGTCTGTAGACTTCTTTCTCCTGTAAAAACTTTCCTATCTTTTACTCTAATAAATCTTTCGTCTTGAATAGAAAGTACCTCTTCCATCTTTACCTTTTAAGATATAGAATAATTCCCCGTGTCTAATTTTAATGAAGCCCTTAAGAGGATCCTTTCGACCAGTTCTCCAAACTGGATCCCTGCAAATTCTGCTGCCTTTGGGAAAAGGCTGGTCTCAGTCATCCCTGGCATAGTATTTACATCAATCACAAATGGATTTCCTTCTTCGTCTGTAACCAAATCCACTCTTGCAAAGCCTGTGCAACCTAATACTTTAAAAGCTCTAAGACTTATTTCTTGGGCATAGAGATATTTCTCTCTTGGAATTCTTGCTGGAATGATATATTGAGTTTCTCCTTTTGTATATTTTGAACGAAAATCGTAAAAACCACTTTTGGGAACTATCTCAATAATTGGAAGTGGAATCTCTTCAAGGATCCCTACAGTAATCTCTTTGCCTGAGATAAATTTTTCTATCAGAATCTCCTCATCATATCTACCTGCCTCCCTCAATGCAGGTAACAATTCCTCCTTAGATTTAACAATAGAAACTCCTATAGTAGAACCTTCTCTTGCAGGTTTCACTACAAGGGGAAGGTCAATGGAAAGGCTTCTATCTAAGAATTTATCAATCTCATCCTTTTTAATCTCTTTAAAGGAGGGAGTAGGTATCCCCTCACTAATAAAGACCTTTTTTGCCATAATCTTATGGAGTGCCAATGCACTTGCTAAAACCCCTGACCCAGTATATGGAATTTTCATGAGTTCAAGCAACCCTTGAATTGTTCCATCTTCACCAAATCGACCATGAAGAGCTATAAATGCCACCTCGATCTTTTTCTTCAAAAGCGTTTCTACAACATCTTTGTCAACATCAATGGAACAGGCATTATAGCCCTTTTCTAATAGGGCTTTTAAAATAGCCTTTCCGGTCCTGAGTGAAATCTCTCTTTCTCGAGAAAGTCCACCCATCATGACCCCTATCTTCTTCTTTTTAAATGAAGCCTCTCTCACGCTCCTACGATCTTGACCTCCCTTTCGAGTAAAATACCTTTTTCCTCATAGACTCTTTTTTCAATAAAATCTATTAAATCAATGACATCCTTTGCTTTTGCCTTTCCAAGATTAACAATAAAGTTAGCATGAATATTAGAAATCATTGCCTCACCTAATCTAAATCCTTTCATTCCTAATTCTTCAATTAATTTTCCTGCGCTTACAGTTTTTGGATTTTTAAAAATTGAACCAGCACTTGCAAATTTCAAAGGCTGTGTCTTTTTTCTCATTTCTGAGTAAGACTTTATCTTTTTAATGACTTCCTCTCTTTTGCCTTTTTCCAATTTGAATCTCGCTTTAAGAATAATCCATGAATCTGGAACGGCTAACCTTCGATACAAAAATTTAAGCTCCTTTCGATCTCTTTCAATCACATCTCCCTTTATATTCATAAAAGAAATTGAACTGACTATATCTTTCATTTCCAAACCCCAAGCACCTGCATTCATCCTCAAAGCCCCTCCAACCGTTCCAGGTATTCCTATTAATGGCTCAAGACCTGTTAGTTCTTCCTCTATTGAGGATTGAATTAATCTATTAAGAGAAACTCCTGCCTCAGCTTCGATCTCTTTTCCAAGGACCTCAATCCTTTTAAACCCCCTTTTCAAACTTATTACCCATCCTGGTATTCCACTATCCTTTACAATTAGATTTGTTCCATTACCTAAAATAAAGTAAGGAATATTCTTTTCCCTGCTTAGTTCTATAATCTTTCTTAATTCATCTATATTTCTTGGGAAAAATAGAACATCTGCTAATCCTCCGACATTCATTGAAGTATATTCACTCATTGGTGCGTCAAAAATCATCTTTCCTTTAATTACATCCAATGCTGACTCTTGATAAAATCTCTTTAATTCCTTTTTAAAATCCTTTCTCTCCAAAACTCATCACTCACTTTATGGATAAGAATGCCTTTATTCAAGATGGCAAAGTAATTCTTCGGAAACCTGCCATATATCTCCTGCTCCAAGGGTTATTACAAGATCACCCGAACCTATTTTTTGAAGAAGATATTTCACAATTTCTTTTTTATCTCCTATATAAATCACATTCTTATGACCATATTCTCGAATACCCTCAAAAAGGGCCTTTGCATCCACCCCCTCAATGGGATCCTCTCCTGCTGGATAGATGTCAGTTATGATAAGTAGATCAGCATCGTAAAAGCTTGTTAAAAATTCATTAAAAAGCGCTTTTGTCCGAGTAAATCGGTGGGGTTGAAATACTGCAATAATTCTTCTTCCCCATCCTGTCCTTGCAGCCCTAAGGGTTGCTATAATCTCGACTGGATGATGTCCATAATCATCAACAATCAAAATCCCATTCTTTTCCCCTTTAATTTGGAATCTTCTCTGGACCCCACTAAATTCTTGAAGCGCCTTCTGAATGGTTGAAAATGGAACATCGAGTTCAAAGGCTGTCGCTACCGTTGCAAGTGCGTTATAAACATTATGAAGACCGGGCATCCTTATCTTCAGCCGGCCAATCTCCTTGTGTTTATATAGAACATCAAAACTTGTACATATTCCTTCAAATACAATCTCCTTTGCTTGGAAGTCTGCTTGTGTTGTCAGTCCATAGGTTGTAAACCTCTTCTTTAACTTCGGAATTAAGGATTGAATATTTGGATGATCAAGACATAGTACTGCTAATCCAAAAAATGGAATTTTATGAATAAAATTCAAAAAGGCTTCCTTTATCTCTTCTATTCCAGAATAGTAATCAAGATGCTCTGGATCAATATTCGTAATAACCGCTATCGTAGGCATTAATTTGAGAAAAGAACCATCACTTTCATCTGCCTCTGCCACTAAAAGCTCCCCTTGACCCAATCTGGCATTACTCCCAATACTATTTAATCTACCTCCGATAACTACTGTTGGATCAAGTCCTGAAGCAGCTAATACCGTTGCAATTAAAGATGTTGTTGTAGTTTTACCATGTGTTCCTGCAATTGCAATACCCACCTTCATCCTCATAAGCTCTGCCAACATCTCTGCCCGTGGAATTACGGGAATGAGTCGCTCCTCAGCAGCCTTAATCTCTGGATTCTCTTTTCTTATAGCAGAGGATACCACCACAACATCTGCCTCCTTTAAATTCTCCTTCCGATGCCCATAGAATATTTCACATCCCAATGCCTGAAGTCTTCTTGTTACATCTGTCTCTTTAATATCTGAACCACTAATGTGATATCCAAGATTGAGTAATACCTCAGCTAATCCACTCATCCCTGAACCGCCAATTCCAATAAGATGAATATTTTTAATCTTTCCTTTTCTATACATTTAAAATATCATCTCCCAACCATCTTGTAGCAATGGCGAATAATCTCTTGTGCTGCATGGGGCTTGGCCATTCTCCTGAAGGCCTTTCCCATCCTTTCTCTCTCCTCAGGATGATTAAATAGATAAACAATTTTTTTTGCAAGAATCTCACCATTCAATTTCTTATCCTCTATCATCATAGCTGCACCCATCTCAACAACTTGCCTTGCATTGATCAATTGATGCTGATTGGCCGCATAAGGATATGGAATAAGGATTGCAGCTTTCCCACAAATGGCTAATTCTGCTAAGGAACTGGCACCTGATCGGCATATAATCAGATCCGAGATTCTGTAGTAGCTTGCCATATCATTGAAGAAAGGTTTCACAATAGCATCAAACCCCTTTTCCGTATAGACTTCTGAAACCCAGTTATAATCATTAATTCCAGTTTGATGAATAAATCTGATAGATGACCTTATATTTTCAAGATAGGTTAATGATTCAATCACCTTCTCGTTTATTCTATGTGCTCCTGCACTTCCTCCAAAGATGAATATATTAAATCGATCCTTCTTATCTTCCATCGTTTCATTAAAACTTCCTCCTATTAAAGAATAGACTATCTCTCTTCTTACTGGCATTCCAGTAAAAATGGTCTTTCTTTTTGGGAAATATCTCTTCGTCTCTTCAAAAGATATAAAAACCTTTTGGACAAAATATTTTAATAGCCTATTTGTCATCCCTGGAATTACATTTTGCTCATGTATTGCTCTTTTTAAACCAAGGATTAAAGCAGCTAAAATCACTGGACCAGATGCATATCCTCCAACACCGAGTACAATCTCTGGTCTATAATCTCTTAAGATTGACACAGCCTCTGATATGGCCAGAGGAAGGGTCCAAATGGTTTTTACCTTCTCAATAATTGACCTCCCCTTTATTGGTCTTGCTTTAATGGTTTTAAGTCTAAATCCCTTTTCTCCAAGAATCCTTATTTCAATACCTTTCTCAGTTCCAACAAAGAGAACCTCATTACCTTTTTCCATCTCAACAAATGCCTCTGCAATTGCAATACCTGGAAATAGATGACCTCCTGTTCCTCCTCCAGCTATGATGCATTTCATTTCTATTCCAGCTTGGTGGAGAGATGAAGCAATATCCCCACCCCTGTTAGATTAATTATCACCGATGTTCCTCCATAACTGATAAATGGAAGAGGTAACCCCTTTGTTGGAAGAAGACCTAATACAACTCCCATGTTAATGACCGCTTGTAAGGAGATCATTAATGTAATTCCAAGGGCTAAATAAACGCCGAAATGATCTTTCATGGAAATTCCTAAACTTATGCCTCTAAGAGTAAAGATAATAAAAAGAAACAAAACGATCATTGCTCCAATCAGTCCAAGCTCTTCCCCTATCACCGAAAATATGAAATCAGTATGTGGGGCAGGTAGAAAGAAAAGCTTCTGTCTTCCTTCACCAAGTCCAACTCCAAAGAGGCCTCCAGTTCCGAAGGAAAGAAATGACTGAATGATTTGAAATCCTGAACCTGATGGATCCTCCCAAGGTCTTATAAAACTCAATAGCCTTTTATAACGATAACCAACATTTGTTAATAGATAATAAATCACGGGAGAAGCAATTAAGATAGCTCCTAATAAATAAATGACCCGAGCCCCACTTAAAAATAGTAATATAAATGTTAATACACCAAGAAATAGAGCTGATCCAAAATCTGGCTCCATCAATAATAAAAAGATAAGCACACTTGAAAAAATTATGGTTGGTAGAAAACCAAATGAAAAACTGCGGATCTTATCCTCTTTTTTCGCTAAAAAATAGGCCAAAAATATTACCCATCCCAATTTTGCAAATTCAGAAGGTTGAAAGGATAAGAATTGAAACCTCAGCCATCGCATAGATCCACCTGCTCGGTGACCAATTCCAGGAATCAAAACAGCAATGCATAAAAGAATCGAAGTAATGAGAATCGGATAAGCCAATCTCTTCAACTTTTCATACGGGAAAAAAATCATAATCATCATCAGAATAAAACCCATGCCAGCATAAATTGCTTGTCTTTTTAAAAAAAAGTAAGGATCTCCAAAACGGTCTCCTGCTAATATAGCACTGGTACTATATACCATAACAATTCCTATACCTACTAATGAAAGGACCGAAAATAAGATAAAAAAGTCAAATCCCCTTCTACCTCTCATTCTTTAAACCTCAAAAACTCTTTTCTTGTTGCAAATTATAAACTAACTCTTTAAAAACCCTCCCCCTCTCCTTGTAATCCTTGAACATATCAAAACTTGAACAGGCTGGTGAAAGAAGTATAACCTCCCCTCTCTGTGCTTCTTTAAAAGCAAGATTTACTGCATCTTCGAGCGTGTGAGCAATTGTTGTCTTTGTCAAGCCTTTAAATTCATTGGCCATCCTGTCTCGAGCCTCACCAATAAGGATGAGACTCTTGACCTTATTTTTTATCAATTCTTTTAAAGGGCCTAAATCACATTTTTTGTCTCTTCCTCCTGCAATCAAAACCACTGGTTCTGTAAAACTTTGAAGAGATTTTACAACTGAACCTACATTTGTTCCCTTCGAATCATTGTAAAAGCGTATTCCTTTGATCTCTGAAACAAACTCCAATCGATGTTCGAGCCCTTTAAATCTATTTAAGACATTCTGAATGGACAAAGGTCTGCAACCAAAAATCCTCGATGCAATTAAGGCAGCCATCATATTCTCTACATTATGTATTCCCTTAAGAGAAACATCCCTCAGAGAGAAAACATCTTCTTTACCTTCAAGATTAATATAAATAGAGTTTCCATCAGAGAATGCCCCTTCTTTTAGTCTCTCTCTTAAGCTAAAAAAGATTTTCTTAGCCTTAATCCCTTTGGAAGACTCCATTATTATCGGATCATCATAATTTAAGATTGCTACATCTTCGGATGTTTGATTCAAAAATATCCTTTGCTTGGCCTCTACATAGTCTGAAAATTTCTCATAGCGATCAAGATGATCTTCTGTGATATTAAGAAGGATTGAAATTTTAGGTCTAAATTTCTCAATGGCTTCGAGTTGAAAGCTTGAAATCTCAACCACCAGAACATCTAATTGTTTAGCTTCTTCCACAAAAAGAATGAGTGGCTCTCCAACATTTCCTCCTATTCCTACCTTCTTCCCCTCCTCTTTCAAGAGCTCTCCAAGAAGGATTGTCGTTGTTGTCTTCCCATTTGTTCCTGTAACCCCAATGATGGGTATGTCTATAAAATTGTAGGCCAGTTCAATTTCACTTATTACTTTTATTCCTTTTTCTAATGCCTTTTGGATTGGTTCAATATGAAGATCAACTCCTGGACTGACAATTATCATATCTTGCCTGAGAAAGGTTTCTATTTGATGTCCTCCCAATTCCATTTGGATTCCCAATCCGTTAAGCTCTTTTTGGACATCCTTCATTTCATCTTGGGTCTTTATTTCAGAGACAGTTACTATTGCACCTCTTGATTTCAGGAATTTTGCCGTGGCTAATCCTGTTTTTGCCATTCCAACCACTAATATCCTTTTGCCAAAAATCTCCATTCTTTCACTACCTCAACTTGAGCGTGCTGATAGCAATCAGACCAAGGATAATCCCGATAATCCAGAAACGCACAATAATCTTAGGTTCTGGCCATCCCTTCAATTCAAAATGGTGATGGATTGGAGCCATTCGAAAAACCCTTTTCTTACTCATTCGATATGAACAAACCTGGATGATTACCGAAAGAGCTTCTATTACGAAGATCCCTCCAACAATGACTAAAAGGAATTCTTGCTTTGTAATCAGTGCAATGGTTCCAAGAGAAGCTCCCAATGCCAAAGATCCAACATCTCCCATAAATATTTGTGCTGGATAGGTATTAAACCATAAAAACCCGAGTCCAGCCCCAACTAATGCTCCACATAAAATGGTCAACTCTCCACTGCCTTTTACAAATGGAATCTGGAGATAGCTTGCAAATCGAAAATGACCTGCTAAGTAGCAAAAGAGCATGAAGGTGGCACTGGCAATGAGAACTGGACCGATTGCCAATCCATCAAGTCCGTCTGTAAGATTTACGGCATTAGCCGAACCAACAATTACAATAACCCCAAATAGAAGATACCAATGGCCTAAATCTGGCGTCAGTCTTTTAAAGAACGGAAATATAAGCCTCGAGTCATGATCAATCGCATAAAAAAGGAAAAGGCATGTAGCCAAGGCTATGGCTAATTGAATTGGAAACTTATACCTGGCCTTAATTCCAATACCATTCTTATCTCTTAACTTCTTATAATCGTCTAAAAAACCAAGGATCCCAAAGCCAAGTGTGGTCAATAAGACCACCCATATATAGAGATTTGTTAAATCAGACCACAAAAGTGTTGGAATAAAAAGTGCTGCAAGGATAAGTCCTCCCCCCATAGTTGGAGTGCCATTTTTAATCTTGTGGCTTAGAGGAACATCCTCTCTTACTACCTGTCCAATCTGAAATTCTTTTAATTTTTTAATGAACCATGGTCCGATAATGAAACTGATTAAAAGGGCTGTTAGTATGGCGTAGATCGTTCGAAAAGTAATATAACGAAATACATTCAAGAATGAGAATAGATCATGAAGAGGGTAAAGTAAGTGGTAAAACATGAATTATTCCCCTTTATTCAATAAACCTTCAACAATTCTTTCCATAGCCATCTTCCTTGATCCCTTAACAAGAATCCAGTCACCATTACGAGCTATTTGTTTCAATAACATTACTGCCTCGTTATGAGTCTCTACGATATTTGTCTTTTCCCTAAGGAGGCCATTCCGGATGGCTGATTCAACCACCACTGGGGATTGATCGCCCATTACCAAAAGGAAATCAATAGAGAGCATTCCTACTAACTTTCCAAGATTTCGATGCGCCTCTTCTGTAAAGTCTCCGAGTTCAAGCATATCTCCTAAAACAGCTATTGCCCTTCCTTCACCTTTAATCTTAACAAGGGTCTCAAGGGCATAACTCATAGACTTTGGATTAGCATTATAGGCATCATTGATAAGATTGATGCCATTTTTTAATTTAACTACTTCCATTCTCATATTAAATGGTTGAAAAGTTTTAATTATTTCTCTAATTTTTCCAATCTCAATATTAAATAGTCTCGAAACTGCTATTGCACACAGGGCGTTTGGAATAAAATGCTTTCCAAGCAAGGGAAGAAAAATATCTTCATTATGATCTTCCGTGATAAGGGTAAACTTCATTCCATGTGTTTCAATAAATTGAATCTCTTTTGCCATCACATCTGCCTTATTTTCAATTCCATATGTTATTTTTCTTCCTTTAAATTCATTTGCAAGATCCACAACTCGGGGATCATCTTGATTCACTAAAATTGTGCTTTCCTTATTCATGCATCTAAAGAGTTCGCCTTTTTCATGTTTTATTCTTTCTATATTCCCTAATCCCTCGAGATGAACATAATCAATATTTGTGATTACACCTATATTAGGTTCTGCAATTTCTGTTAATCGTTTAATCTCTCCCGGAATATTCATACCCATTTCAAGGACTGCAACCCTCTCTCTATCTGTAAGTCGAAGGAGGTTTAAAGGGAGACCAATGAGATTATTCAGATTTCCTTCTGTTTTGAGTATTGGAAATGAAGAGCCAAGACAAGCTGAGATCATCTCTTTTGTTGTAGTCTTTCCATTGCTCCCTGTAATGGCAATAACAGTAGGATTATATTTTCGTCTGTTCGCCCTTGCTAAATCACCTAAACCCTGCAATGTATCTTTTACAGCAATCACTGATTTATTTGGATGAAGGGACCAACGAAAATCATTTAGCCTTTCCTCTTCAATCATCACTCCTCCTGCCCTCTTTTCAAGGGCCTCAAGTGCAAAATTATGCCCATTAAAATTTGGTCCTTTCAGGGCAACAAAAAGTTCTCCTTCTTTTATCCTTCTCGAATCAGTGCAAATCCCTGTAAAATACTGGTTCCTATCACCTTGTATAAGGTTACCTGAAGTAGCCTTTAAGACATCTTCACAAATAATCTTCATTCTTCCTCTAAGGCCTTCCTTGCTTCTATTCGATCATCAAATGGAAATCTCTTTTTACCAATAATTTGGTAATCCTCGTGACCCTTTCCAGCAATAAGAATTGTATCTAAAAATGGATGTGCAAGCTTAATTGCCATTCGAATTGCCTCTCTTCTATCTGGGATCTTTATATATCCCTTCTCAGATCTCCAAAAAAAGGGCTCTTCCTTTGACCATTCTCTTAAAGATAAAGATTTTAATCCTTTTTCAATCTCTTGTATGATAGTTAATGGATCTTCTGTCCTTGGGTTGTCCGATGTTAAAAGTGTTAGATCACTCAATCTTCCAGAAATCTCGCCCATCAACGGTCTTTTGGTCCTATCTCTATCTCCACCACATCCAAAGACAGTGATGATTTTTCCTTCTGGATTCTCTCTATCTTTCATGATCTCCCTTAAGCTCAAAAGTGCTCTTTCTAAGGCATCAGGGGTATGAGCATAGTCAACAAGGATTCTTATCCCTTTTTTATTTTCAATCTTTTCAAACCTTCCTGGCACAATCTCAAGTGATTTAATACCTTCTTTTATAATCTCTATCGGAATCCCCATTTCTATACAAGTAGCAATTGCAGCCAGAATATTATAAACATTAAAAGTTCCGGCTAATTTTGAATGAATTCTAAAATTATTCCCTTTTGTCTTAACATCAAATGAAAGACCATCAAATGTTGTCTTTATATTATTGGCTGTTACATCTGAAGAAGGCTTAAGTCCATATCGAATAACTTTGAGGTTTATATCCTTTACAATCTCTTCGCCCATAGGATCATCTATATTAGTTAATGCGAATTTCTTATCCTTCATACTTTTTACTAAAATATCAGAAAAAAGTCTTCGTTTGGCCTCAAAGTATTTTTGGAAAGATGCATGATAATCTAAATGATCCTGAGTAAGATTAGTAAATAGGGCGCAATCAAAATGACAATCTGTAACCCGATCAAGATCGAGCCCATGGGAGGAAACCTCCATTATCACATGGCTAACCCCTTCGTTTTTCATCTCCCATAGGATCTTTTGGAGTTCCAATGATTCGGGTGTAGTATGTGGAGCTGAGAAAATTTTTCCTTCATACCGATAATTAATTGTTCCTATAACCCCTGGATTAAACCCTGCCTTTTTAAAAATTGATTCAAGAAGATAAGTGATCGTGGTTTTTCCATTCGTACCTGTTACTCCAATAAGCATTAAGGAGGAAGATGGGTTTCCATAAAAATTCGAGGCGATCTTTGAAAGGGCCTTTCGACTATTTGAAACAAAAACCATTGTCTTTCCGTTAAATTTCTGATCTTCTTCAACGATAATAGCCTCCGCCCCATTTCTTATAGCTTCGTCAACAAATTTATGACCATCAAATTCTAATCCCCGGATAGCTATAAAAATAAAACCCTTTTCAACCTTTTTTGAATGATAGGCAATTCCTTTAATCTCTTGATTCATTTCTCCTACGATTTCTTTGATCTCAACCCCATTTAAAAGCTTCTTAAGCTCCATCTTAGTCTCATGATGATTTTAAAGATTCAAATCTTAAATAGCAGATATCCCCTTTTTCCAAAATCGTTCCTGGTTTAGGAATCTGCTCAACCAATCTTCCATTACCTGAAACCTTTATAATCAAGCCTTTCCCTTCAATAAGGCTCAAAGCGTTCCTCATAGTTAAACCTGTAAGATCAGGCATCATCATTACTTCTGTACCCTTACCTAATTTTACTCCGTTGATAGTGATTTGGTTCTGGGAAGATTCTTTTGTCAATAAAAAATTGGTTTCATTCTTTACAATTAAACTCCCTTTTGGAATGACATTCAGATAGGGCAAAATCTTTTCCATTATATTTCTAAAAATAGGAGCAGCCACAACTCCTCCATAGGAAGATCCTTTCGGTTCATCAATGACAACCAGCAGTGCTATTTTAGGATGATCCAGAGGCGAAAAACCCATAAAACCGCTTGTAAAGCGGTCTTCAGAATACCCCCCTAAAACTGTATCCACCTTTTGAGCAGTACCTGTTTTACCGGCTACTTCATATCCTACGGGTACGGCTGCCTCACCTGTACCTCCTTTTTCTGTAACTGATCTTAGAATAGCAGTAACCTTTCTGGCTGTCTCTTCCGATATAACTCTTCTTAAAATTTTTGGTTCAAATGATTCAATCACCTTTCCACTATCATTGACAATCCTTTCGACAATTAGGGGTTTCATAAGATTTCCACCATTGGCAATAGCTGAAAGGGCTGTGATTAATTGAATACCAGTAACTGAGATTCCTTGGCCAAAGGAAATGGTATCGAGTGAAACTGGACTCCAGTATCTTGGGTGATGGAGTATTCCTTTTTCCTCACCAGGTAATCCTATCTTTGTCTTTTCACCAAATCCAAAAGCAGTAATATATCGATAGACCTTTTCCCTACCAATCTTTTCACCAATTTTAGATATCCCTATATTGCTTGAATATTTAATAATCTCCTGGAAGGTAAGCCATCCATGTTTAGAATGGTCACGAATCTTTCTATCATAAACCGTATAGACTCCATTCTCGCAGAAGAATGAATCATTTGGTTTGACTAATCTTTCTTCAAGAGCAGCCGCAGCCAAAAAGGTTTTAAATAGGCTTCCAGGTTCAAAGACTTCGGAAATAGCTTTGTTTCTCCATATCTTCGCGCGATATTGGAGAAATTCGTTTGGGTTAAATGGAGGATATGAAGCCATGGCTAAAATCCTTCCTGAATAGGGATCCATGGCAATACACATTCCTCCTTTTGCCCCCCATTTTTTAACTCCAATACTTAGTTCTGTTTCAACAACATGTTGAATATGCTTATCAATAGTAAGATAAATATTTCCTGGTTTATCATCCTTTTCAACTGGTATACCATCTAAAACAATTATACGGCCTTTTGCATCTCTGCCGAATGTCCAAAGACTGCTCTGGCCACTTAGAATCTGATCATATTGGAACTCTATACCCTCTAAGCCTCTTGAATCGAGTCCCACAAATCCAATCACATGGGCACCTAATTCCATATTAGGATAGAAACGTTTACTCTCTTTTAAAAAGTATATGCCCGAAAGATTTAGGGCCTTGACATCTTCAGCCTCTTTTGAAGAAACTTTTCTTTTAACCCATTCAAAGGATTTTGGACTTATTAATTTATTTCTTAATTCCTCAACATCAAGCTGAAGGATAGTAGAAAGTTTCTTAATCTTTTCATCTCTATGGTCAATCTTTCTGGGATCTGCAAAAATAGAATCTACCTCCAGACTGACGGCCAATTCATTTCCTTTGGTATCAAAGATAGTCCCCCTTTTCTGACCCAGTGGAATCCTAACATAATGCTGTTCAGAGGCAATCCGATAGAGTTGTTCCTTTTTGATCACCTGTAGTTGAAAAATTCTAATCCCGATGAGTATGAAACTTAAAAATATTATGGCACAAATAAAGAGGATTCTTAGTTTAAACCAATTGATTGATTTTCTTCTCATCGAATTATAATCACCTGATGAGGATTTGCTTTAATCATCTTGAGCTCTTCTACTGCTATCTTCTCAATTCGGTTGTAAGATTTTAACATTGCAATCTCTAATTTCAATTTCTTATTATTCTCAGCGAGCTTTTTCCCTTTGGCCAATTCATGCGAAATTTTATACCCTGTTTCAATGACTTCTATCCTTGACCAAACATAGAAAAGACAGCCTCCAATCAATAAGAACAAGATAAAGGTGAAAATCATTAGTCTGGGCTGAATAGAAGATTTCTTTTCGCTAACTGTTTCACCTGACCAGAGTATTCTATCTGAATTTGGATTTAAAAGTTTTACCATTTATAACTCCTTCGAAATCTCTTCATATCCTTTCTGCACACCTTAGCTTTGCACTTCTTGCCCTTGGGTTTCTCTTCACTTCTTCTATAGTAGGTACTACCGGTTTTTTAGTGATCACACGAAGATATCCTTCGCTTTCCAATTTTTTAAAACTCTCTTTAACCAAACGATCTTCAAGGGAGTGAAAAGACAGAACACATATCCTCCCTCCTTTCTTGAGGCAACACCAACCAATGGCCAATAGCTTTTTTAAATTTTCAAGTTCATTATTTACCTTGATCCTTAAAGCTTGGAATGTTTTTGTTGCTGGATCAATCTTTGTATGATATTTTTTAGGAATGACTTGATGAATCAATTTTTTCAGTGTCTGGGTATTTTTAATAGGAGATCGTTCTCTTTGTTTAATAATAGCCTTAGCAATTCTTTTAGCCCACCTTTCATTTCCATACTCAATCAAGATGGTTTCAAGTTCTTTCAATGAAAGTCGGTTCAATAAATCTTCTGCTGTCACTTTTATCCTTTGATCCATTCTCATATCCAGTGGACCTTCTGCCATAAAACTAAATCCTCTTTCTTTATCTTCCAGTTGAAGAGAAGAAAGACCTAAATCGATTAATATTCCGTCTACTTCACGGATTCCTAATTCATCAAGCGACTCAATTAAATAAATAAAATTTTTATTAATAAATTTGACTCTATTACCAAAAGGTTCCAAAATATTTTTTGCCTCTAAAATTGCATTCTCATCCCAATCAAAACCGATGAGAACTCCATCAGGTGATGTCCGTTTCAAAATCTCCCTGGCATGACCTCCACAGCCAACTGTAGCATCAACATATATTTTTCCAGGCTCACATCTTAAAAACATCATTACTTCTTCAACCATTACAGGTATATGTTTCAAAATTTGAGTTTCCACTTAAAATTATATTCCAAGATTAGCAAGAGTCTCACGCACCTTATCAAATCCCTCCTCAACTTGCTTCACTACTTCCAACCATCTCTCTTTGGCAAATATTTCTATAAAGCGGCCTTCTCCAACTAATACAACTTCTTTTTGAAGATTTGCATAATCCCTAAGTGTTTGTGGGATTAGTAGTCTTCCCTGTTTATCAATCACACAGTCAATAGCACTCGAATAAAAATATCTTAAAAAAGCACTCATCTCTTTTCTCATAATAGAAAAAGTACCAATTTTCTGTTCTATGAGGATATTCCACTCTTCATAAGGGAAGGCAACAAGACAATGGTCAAAATTGGTTATTACTAACCTATCGTCATATTTTTCTGATAAGATTTCTCTAAATTTTGATGGAATACTAATCCTCCCTTTTGAATCAATGGTATGCTCATATCTACCTCTAAACATATTTTTGACCCCCAGGGATTAAAACATACCACCTTTTACCACTTTTTCCCACTTGGTTAAAAGAAATATACTGAAAAATTAAATTTGTCAAGTAAAATTTTATATTTAAACCTATTTTTTTCTAAATTTTTTAATACCACAATATATATTAAATTAAAACCTCTTAATCACAATATTTAGGCAATAATTTTCATTTATTCAAATAAAAAAGAATTATAAAAAGACTTTCTGTGTTGTTAAATTGCTCAAATAGCCAAAATCCATTTTCAGGTAATGAGAGGATGGATTACATTGTCAAATTCAATCATTTTTAAAAAAATTAGTAAGCTAAGATTGACAAGAGTTTTAATAATCTCTAAAATAAATATTGTATGGTATCCGAAGCAATAAGAAAAAAGGTTGAAAAACTTCGAGAAGAGATAGAATATCATAATTATCTTTACTATGTTCTTGATAAACCAGAGATTCCGGATTCTGAATACGATCGTCTTTTAAGAGAGCTTGAAAAATTAGAAGAGCAATATCCCGAACTTCGCTCACCCTATTCTCCAACACAAAGGGTTGGTGCTCCACCTTTAGAAGAGTTCGAAATTGTAAGGCATACGATTCCTATGTTAAGCCTTGCAAATGCATTCGATGAAACAGAAGCACGTGATTTTGATAAAAGGGTTAAAAAGTTTTTAGGCATCACTTCAGAGGTAGAATATGTAGCAGAACCGAAACTTGATGGCCTCGCGGTCGAACTTGTTTATGAACGTGGTATATTCGTTGTTGGATCAACACGTGGAGATGGAATTAATGGTGAGAATGTAACCCAAAATCTTAGAACAATTAAGACAATCCCTTTGAGGCTCATTCAAAAAGAGATTCCGGCTCCCGAAAGATTAGAAGTCCGGGGTGAAGTAATAATGCAAATCAAAAAATTTAAAGAACTTAATCGGAAAAGAGAAGAAATTGGGGAGCCCCCTTTTGCCAATCCAAGAAATGCAGCAGCTGGCTCTGTTAGACAGCTTGATTCAAAGGTTACTGCAGAAAGACCACTTGAAATCTATTGTTATGGGATTGGTGAAGTTAGAGGTTGGACATTCAAAACTCAATGGGATATTCTTCAAACATTTCCAAAATGGGGTCTAAGAGTAAATCCACATATTAGGAAATGTAAAAATATAGATGAGGTATTAGATTATTATCGCGAAATGAGTGAAAAAAGAGAAAACCTTCCTTATGAAATCGATGGAATTGTTATTAAGGTTAATAATCTCGATTTACAATCCAGACTGGGAGAAATCTCGAGAAGTCCTCGCTGGGCAATAGCATTTAAATTCGAGCCAAAGCAAGAAACAACTAAAATCTTAGATATCATTGTCCAGGTTGGAAGGACAGGTGTCCTTACACCTGTAGCAATAATGGAACCTGTTAAAGTGGGCGGGGTAGAAGTTAGTCGTGCAACTCTACATAACCAAGATGAGATTGATAAGAAGGATATTAGAATTGGTGATACCGTAATTATCCAGAGAGCTGGGGATGTAATCCCTGAAGTGGTTCAGGTGGTTACATCAAAAAGGAAAGGAACAGAAAAAAAGTTTAGGATGCCTTCAAAATGTCCTGTCTGTGGAGCTGATGTGATAAAAGAAGAAGCCCTTCATCGTTGTATTGGTCTTGATTGTCCTGCTCAATTGAAAGGTCGAATCAAACATTTTGCCTCCAAGAGGGCAATGGATATTGAAGGCCTTGGAACAAAATTGATCGATCAACTTGTTGACAAAGGTCTTGTTAAAGATGTTGCTGATATCTACTATCTCAAGAAAGAGGACCTAATAGCTCTTGAAAGAATGGCTGATAAGTCTGCCCAAAACATCATTGATGCTATAGAAGCAAGTAAGACAAAACCCCTTGCAAAATTTATTTATGCCCTTGGAATTCGCCATGTAGGTGAAACAACGGCAGAAGACCTTGCAAGACATTTTCCGAAACTTGATGAGTTTTTCAATCTTACAAAAGAAGAACTCATGAAAGTGGAAGGTATTGGCCCTGAGGTAGCTACGAGTGTTTACCAATTTTTTAGGGATAAGAAGAATAAAGAATCGATTGAAAGACTTAAAAAGGCAGGTCTAAAGATTATTGAACCCAAGTTAAGGGAAAAGGGAAAGCTTGCAGGAAAAACATTTGTATTTACTGGAACTCTTAAATCCTATGGAAGAGATGAGGCGAGGAACATCGTGGAAACCCTTGGTGGAATGACAGCCTCAAGTGTCTCAAAGAAAGTTGATTATGTGGTTGTTGGAGAAGATCCTGGTTCCAAGCTTGATAAGGCTCGACAACTTGGTATTAAGACACTGACCGAGGAAGAATTTAAGAAGATGATAAGTTGAGTGAGGAGAAACCCTATGGCCTATTCGATCTTTTCTGAAACTATGGCTGATATGAGATATCCTGAGATTGAAAGAGCAGCCAAAGAAAAATGGCCTGTCCTATTCCCAATTGCTGTGATTGAAGAACATGGACCTCATATGTGTCTGGCAACAGATGCATATCTAACCTATCATCTGTGTAAAATGGTAAAACGAAACCTAAAGGATTTTGGTATAGAATCCTTAATTGCCCCACCCTATTATTGGGGAATCAATGTTGCAACAAATGGTTTTTCTGGATCTTTTACTGTAAAGCCTGAAACTATGGTCCTTTTGCTTTTTGACTTAATCAGTTGTTTGAAATCTTGGGGGTTTGAAAAGATATTTCTTATGAATGTCCATGGAGATTTAAATCATATCATTAGTATCATTCAAGTGGCCAGAAAAGCATATGAAGAATTTGGTGAAGGGGTTTATTATATTGTTCCTGATATTTTTATTAAAAGGGTAGGACTTTCTGGAGAAGAAACCTTCATAATATCTCAATCTACCCCAAAAGAGCCACTACCTCAGTATTTTGATCTCCATGCAGGTGGCTCTGAGACAAGTTTAATGATAAAGAATTTTCCTGAGCTTGTAGATATAGATCTTGCAAGATCCTTAGAATCATCAAGGACAACACTTGAGGGATTAAACATATGGCGATTGGGAGGAGAAAAAGCAAAAGAGATTACACCCCTTGGATTTTGTGGAAATCCTTCAGCAATTGATCTTGAAAAGGCAAAAATATCCGAAAATAGAACCATCGAAGAATTAACAAGGCTAATTTTAAGAAAGTTAAAAGGAGAATAGATTCATAAAAACTAAAAGCTAATGCGCAGAAAAGTGATTATTGATTGTGATGTTGGGGTGGATGATGCATTGGCATTAATCTTTGCCTTTCATTCACCAGAACTGGATATTAAGGCTATAACCGCAGTAAATGGCAATGTACATCTAAATCAAGTTTTTGAAAATATCCAAAAGGTCTTATCCCTCATTCGTCCTAAAACTCACCCTTTAATTGCAAAAGGAGCAGATAGACCTTTAAGTGGCCGACCACTCTATGCACATTCGATCCATGGAGCAGATGGACTTGGAGGAGCAAGATTAGAAATAAAAGAAGGAGAAATTTTTTGGCAGATATATCCAGCTAATGCTGATGAGCTTATAATAGATTTAGCAGAGAAGTATAAAGAAGAACTCACACTAATTGCTATAGGACCTCTCACAAATTTGGCATTGGCTATGAAAAAAGATTTTAAAGTCATAAAAAAGCTAAGGGAGATCTTCATTATGGGGGGCGCTATAGGCACAGGAGGAAATGTTACACCCTCTGCAGAATTTAATATATTTAGCGACCCAATTGCAGCAAACATAGTATTTGGATCAGGAATTCCTATTACCCTTGTTCCGTTGGATGTCACCCATCAAGTCAATCTCACCTCCAAATATATGGAAGAGAAAGTGCTTCCAATTCAAAATCCTTTTTCAAAATTTATTATTGAAGCAACAGGATATGATACAAATGAAAAACTTTTTAAAAATAAAGAATTGATTCACCTTCATGACCCATTAGCAGTAGGGGTAGCCATTGATCCTACACTTGTTGAAAAAGAAAAACTTGCCATTCAGGTTGAAACAAAAGAAGGAAATGATTTTGGAAAAATATCTAAAATAAAAGAGGGACTGCCTTTAGATGTCTGTTTAAAAGTGGATTCAAAAAGATTTTTAGATCTTTTTTTATCAAGAGTGATTTAAGCTTAATAAGATTCTGTGAATAAAAAGATTCTTGTCATTGGAACTTCCAATATTGATTTTATCTTTAGAGTCCCCCACTTTCACCAAGTAGGAGAAACAATCGTTGCTGAAGTTATGACTACTGCCTTTGGGGGAAAGGGAGCCAATCAAGCCATCACAATAAAACAATTGGGCTCAAAGGTAATCTTTCTGACAAAATTAGGAAATGACGTTTATGGTGAACAATATAAAAAATATTTTCTGAAGAAAGGAATGGACGCAAAATGGATATTAAAAGATAAAAAACTTCCCACGGGAATGGCTATCATTGAACTCTCTCCTAAAGGAGAAAATCGAATTATGGTATCCCCTGGAGCTAATCATTCCCTTTTGCCAAAGGATCTAATAAAGAATCCTCCTCCATGGAAGGAGATAAACCTATTTTTAACACAACTTGAGATACCATTAGAAACAGTATCTACTGGTTTAGAACTTGCCCAGACCTATGGAGTAATAACAATTCTTAATCCATCTCCAGGGCAAAGGCTTTCATCAAGGATTCTATCAATGGTTGACTTCCTCATCCCGAATGAAACAGAGGCAGAGATCATATCTGGAATAAAAATAAGAAAAGATAAAGATATTGAAAAAATTGGAAACATACTAATGGAAATGGGTTCAAGGAATATTGTGGTTACACTCGGCGAAAAAGGTCTCTTTTTTAAAAATCAAGATGAGACAATATGGATGGAGGCATTTAAAGTAGATGTAAAAGATACAACGGCTGCTGGAGATGCCTTTATCGGGGCTTTTGCCCATGGTATTCATAAAGGATGGCCGATTCGAGAGGTCTTAAAATTTGCAAATGCCTCGGGTGCATTGGCAACTACTAAAATCGGTGCTCAACCTTCACTTCCAATGAAAAAAGATCTTGATGATTTTTTCTTAAACAATTTAAAATATTAAGACATTTCCAAAGAGAATCCTATGAAAGGATAAGATATGATTGAAAAACGATGGATAATTATTTTTGGTGCGTTTATATCAATGAGTTTTCTAGGTATGTCAAGGACTTTTCTTGGAACCTCGCTTCCCTCCATCCGCACAACTTTCGGGCTTACCCTTGTTCAGGCAGGAACCCTAACTGCCTTACTCCAATTTGGCTTTACTTTAGCTGTTTTTGTGGGTGGACCACTCTCTGATATCTTTAAAAGGAGTTTTTTACTTATGGCAGGCTGTCTTCTTATGGGAATAAATCTAATCCTTTTTGGATTCTCAGATTGGTTTTTAATCAGTCTTTTAGGAATGAGCTTCATTGGAATTGGAGGTGGACTTATTGAGGCAAGCTCAAATCCATTACTAATACACCTCTTTCCTGGCAGAGAATCTATGGTTATGAATCTTCATCACTTTTTCTTTGCGGCAGGCTCGCTTTTAGGTCCACTTATTATGGGAACTTTACTTGCAAGAGAAATTCCATGGCAGTGGGTTTACATTGGATTCGGAATCTTTGTATTAATTATCTTTTTTCTCCTCTCAATTCAAAGAATCTCTTCACCAAAAGTTGAGCAAAAATTTGAGCTAAAAGCTATGGTGAAACTCGTAAAAGAAAAAAAATTTCTGATTCTTTTAACTGTCGCTTTCTTCGGTCTTGGTGTACAAAACGGAATTGGTTACTGGATGGTCACTTTTTTAAGAGAAACAAAATCATTCTCAATTTCTTTAGCAAGTACTTCTCTGTTTCTTTTCTTTACATGCTTAGCCATGGGGAGACTATTTTCAAGCTACATTATCACAAAGCTCAATGAGGATAAATATCTTTTAGGATTATTTTCGCTTCTTTTTGTTGTCCTATTTCTATCAATCTTTGTTCCTGGACAATGGAGTATTATGCTATTTGCTCTTTGTGGCCTTGCCCATTCAGGTGTCTTTCCATGCCTCTTAGGGATGGTAGGGAAATTATATTCAAAAAATCCTGGAACCGCAATGGGTTTACTCGCTACAGGTTCAGGGCTCGGATCAATGACTGTGCCATGGTTAATGTCATTTATATCCCAATTAAGTAATCTCACGATAGGTTTTCTCTCATTTGAGATCTATGTAATGGTTTGCTTTTTTTTGATGATATTTTATATGAAAATCACAAGATAGGCTTCAGATATTAAAAGATAAAAATATATTATTTAAGAATTTTAGTAATATTTTTTACTTTTTGAGCAGTCTCTTTAATCTCGCGTACTTCTTTTAGACCAGGAATATCCTCTACTTCTTTCTTTATATCCGATATTAAGCTTTCTTTCTTCTCTTCTTTCTTTTCCTTTCTATCAGCCTTTCGCTCATCTCTAATCTTCCTTATCTCTTTTACAGTTTTTCCAAGCGCCTCACCAATCTCAGGAAGCTTTTTTGCACCAAACAAAAGAAAAATAATAATTAAAATCACCAATATCTCTGGAAAGCCAAGACCAAACATTATTCATCTCCTATATTTTATTTTTAAGCTTACCGATATTCCCAATGACCTGGTACCCAAACCCAACCTCTTCCTTTTGGTCTCCAGTGCCCAGGTACCCAGACAGCATGGGGTCTCGGCCTCTTCTCCCAATGCCCAGGAATCCAAATCCACTCTCCCCTTTCATAAACCCAATAGCCTGGGATCCACACTGCATCAGGAAATGGAGGTGGACCGTATGTTTCTACTTGTGGCTCGGGAGGTCTTACATACACGACCCGTGTTGCGCATCCCATTGAAAGAATAAATAATCCAATTAATAGGATTAAAATAGAAATAAGCATTGCCCTTCTCATCTTGAACCTCCTTTTATTTATTTTTACAAATAATTAGATAAAAATGCAATAAAAATATTAAAAAATTTGGAACGCCTCACCTAAAAAAGTAGAGTTTATAATCCTATTTGGAAAAGCCTAAAACTTCATTCCATTAATAGGGTAAACCTTTAATGATTTGCCAAAATCTTTAAGAGCCGAGTCCTTATCTTCAAAATATTATTTGCTCGCTACAGGGAGTAAGGTTTCTTACTTCTCCTCATGGAAATTGATTATTATATTGATTTAGAAAACTCTTATGAATTCTTGACTAACTCGTATTGTTTATTATAATTGAGTTGTCATTATTTTTGGAAGAAAACATATTATACGAGGAGGGTTTAAAATGGAAATGATGTTTAAAAAATTATTTGAACCTGGATGGATAGGAAATCTAAGGCTTAAAAACAGGATAATTAAAGCCCCTCAACACACGGGCCTTGCAAACCCTGATGGGTCGGTAACAGATAGGATGATACGTTATTATAAAGAGGTTACTATGGGTGGGGTAAGTATGGTTATTGTTGAATATGCCTATATAGATAATGATGCAAGCCGCGCCTCACCTTGTCAACTTGGAATCTCAAGTATGGATCATATTCCAGGACTCTCATTGCTTGCACAAACTATCCAGGCAAATGGTGCTAAGGCAGCAATTCAAATATCACATGCAGGAAGACAAAAATTCACTCTTTCAAAACCAATCAAGGCCCCATCAAGAGTCCCGTGGGAAGAGATTTATGCTGCTGGATGTTCACCTCCAGATGAACTAACATTTGAAGAGATATGCCAAATTGTTAAATCATTTGGGGAAGCTGCAAAAAGAGCAAAGACTGCTGATTTTGATATGGTAGAAATCCATGCATGCCATGGCTACCTTATATCAAATTTTCTCTCCCCCCGAACAAACAAAAGAACTGACTGGTATGGAGGTTCTTTAGAGAATAGGATGCGTTTTTTACTTGAGGTTATTGAAGAGATAAAGTGCCAGGTTGGGCAGGATTACCCAATCTCTGTGAGAGTGAGTGGAACAGACTATGAACCAGATGGAACAACCATAGAGGAAACCATAGAGCTTTGTAAAAGACTTGAGAAGATGGGGGTTTCAGTAATTCATATGTCAGGAGGAAATCATCACCAAACCATACATGAGGTCAGCCCAATGGGAATGTCACTTGCTCATAATGTTTGGGCAGCAGAGGCCGTAAAGAAAGTCCTCAAAATACCGGTCATCGCTTCAGGCTCAATTAATCTCCCTGATTTGGCAGAAAAGATTCTAAGTGAGGGAAAAGGAGATTTTATTGGTTTAGGCAGACCACTTTGGGCTGATCCACAATGGCCTCTTAAAGCAATGGAAGGAAGGCCTGAAGATATTAGGCCTTGCATACGATGCAATGATGGATGTTTGGCAAGGGGTGACCATCAAGCTAAAACCATTTGGTGTTCGGTAAACGTGGCAATATGTAGAGAAGATGAATTTCGAATCACAAAAGCTGAGAAACCAAAGAAAGTTGTAATCATTGGTGGTGGACCTGCTGGAATGGAGGCAGCTATTGTCTGCAAATTAAAAGGCCATCATGTTACCCTCTATGAAAAAAGAGAACTTGGCGGAGCCTTGATTGAGGCATCAATACCAGATTTTAAAGCACCCGATCTAAAACCCCTTATTAATTTTTTCAGAACTCAAATAAAAAAATTAAAAATAGAAGTAATTAAAGAAGAGGCTACCCCAGAAAAAATCAAAAATGGTAATTTCGATGTTGTTATTGTCGCTTCAGGAGCTACTCTTTCCATCCCAAAGGATATACAAGGAATCACAAACGATAATGTGACAACAGCTCTAAAGGTATTAAATGGTGATGCTAATGTAGGTCAAAAAGTAGCAGTAATTGGTGGTGGAGTAGTTGGAACAGAAGTCGGGCTATTTTTAGCAGAAAAAGGAAAAGAAATTATATTTGTCGAGATGCTTGATACCTTTATGAATGATATTACATTTGACCAAAAACTTGTATATGAAGAACGATTTAAAAAACATAATATATCTATTTATACTGGTAAAAGGCTTGAAGCAGTCACCGAAAAAGGTATTATTTTGGTAGACAGGTACGGGATTAGGACAGAAATTCAAGTTGATTCGGTTGTTCTTGCAACGGGTTTTAAACCCAACAGGGATTTAATTGACGCACTAAAAGACGAACCAAATCTTAAGGTTTTTGATGTTGGTGATTGTGTAAAACCACGTAAAATTTTTGATGCCATTCACGAGGGTCACTTAGTTGCAAAATTATTAAATTAAACTGAAGGGGGAAAGACTTATTACTTATAATTCTCAGGTTTCATAGGTTTGTTTCATAGGTTTTCTACTTAAATGGGCTTGAGGAATATTTTAATGTAAAATGCATGATTCCTTGGATTCATTCGGGATGACAAAAAAGAATCGCCCTATTTAAATAGAAATTGGTTCATATTAATTTAAAAAATTGGGAAGATGGAATACACTTTCAAGTGGAAAGCGACCAGTAATAAATACAGGAAGAATGAAAGCAATATCACTTGTTCCTCTCAGAAGATCATCATACATCTCAGGCAATCGACCCAATTGTTGATCAGGATAAACTATTACCTTAACTCTTCCCTCTGTCCGTTTTTCAACCTCTGCAGCCCAAGGAGCAATAAAGTTTCGGTAACCGTGATGAATAGAAGGAAGATGAGTAGCAAACTTCAATTTAATCTGTTTGGTAGGGGCTTGAGCAAAGCCATTAAATGAAACTCCGTTAATAATTACAAAACATAAAGCAATTACTACAAAAATAATAAATTTCCCTTTTTTTCGAATAAACATTTCTTTATCTCCTTTCCCAATATTTTTTATAAATTAAGGCTGATTTTAAAATATACCCGTTAAAAGTCAAGAATAAGTTTATCTTTATATTTTTAACCATCGTTCTGCATTTAGGTGATAAATCTTCTCTTTTTCCTCATCACTAAGGGGTGTCTTCTCCACAAGCCCTACAGATTCCCTCGGGTCTACATAAGGATAATCAACCGCAAACAAAACTCTATCAACTCCCATTGCACTCACAGCACACAAAAGGGCCTCAGGCCGATATTTCCCACTTGTCGTGATAAGTATATTCCCCCTAATATACTCAGAAAATAACCTCTTTAGCCTCTTCCTCTTAAAAGCCATCACATAACCCTCATCCAAACGCCCAAGAAGGTAAGGAAGTGATTCTCCCAAATGACCAAGAATCAAAATAGCCTTCGGAAATTCATCAAAAACCCCAGCCCCTATGATCCTCAGTGCATGTGTTGCTGCCTCAACACCCCAACTCCATATAGGCCCCATTAACTCAGGATGCCCCTCATACATCTTCCTTACCTCACGGCATGGATCATTAATATGTAAATAAATAGGAACACCTAATGCCTCTGCACACTCCCACAGGACCCAAAACTTCTCCTCATCGAGATATTCAAAGTTCGTATGACCCTGAACCATAGCTCCCTTGAATCCAAGTTGGGTAACTGTCCGCTCTAATTCCCTGGCTGCCTCTCGAGGATCCTGCGTCGGAAGACAAGCAAAACCTGCAAAACGACCAGGATACCTCTGAATAATCTCTGCTTGCAAATCATTTATCCTCTTTGCCAAAGATATTGCCCTGCCTGCTTCCTCTATCCCTTGAATCCCTGGAGAACCTGTAGAAAGCACCTGCATTGTAATTCCTGCTTCATCCATTATGGGAAGACGATATTTCTCGAAATCCCCTATTCTTTGACTCACAAAAGGTACCTCAGAAAGATTCACTGACCAAGGCAAACCTGTCCTCTCGACCCACTCATCTTTTATCTTTGCAATCTCTGGCGTGCCCCAATGCTCCTCTATCGAAATCTTTTTCATATTAATTTTCTCCTTTCTATTTAGTCAAAGTTTCATATAACAAAACCCCTCTAACTGTCAAGAAATAAAATAGGCCCTTTGAAAAAGTCTTTTAATTTTATAACAATCTTTTAATAAATTTATAGGGTATACTCTCGTGGCTTACAGAAAATCGCTAAGGGACTTTAGCCTCAAATCTATTATAGATATTAGCCCGGCAGATCTGGACAACAAGGCTCATTCAATTAACCCTCCCAAACTTGAAATTGCCTATCATATAGCTTTTCAGAGGTCTCTCTCCGGAGGGCTTGACAAAAATTTATTTTATGTTATGTTTTAAAAAACTTGAAATAAGTAGATTATATGAATCAGCCTAAAAATTTTAATTTCAGCAGTTGGCAGAACTTTTATTGGTATTATTTTAACGGAGAGATCTGCCCACTGCTGTTGGCTGATCATTAAAAATTATCGAAGCCAAAAAGGCCGTGGGTAGATCAAGTGCTACCCACGGCTTTTTTGTTTTGGGCCGTGGGAAGATTCTTCTCACGGCCTTTTTATTTTAATGCCGAGGAGGAGAGCTATGACAGGTAAAGCAATTCGCTTAAAAAGAATTATTGACCATAGATCTGGAAAGACAGTTATTATCCCCTTGGATCATGGGATAACAATTGGCCCAGTGGATGGTCTTATCCAAATGGATAAGACCATTGAGGCAGTAGAAAGAGGTGGGGCCAATGCCATTGTCGTTCACAAAGGATTATTAAATAGTGGGAAATTTCCAATTACTTCAAAGATAGGTTTAATTATCCATTTATCTGGCAGTACAAGGATTAGTCCATATCCTAATTCAAAGGTGATAGTATGTGAGGTTGAAGAGGCTATCAAGCTTGGAGCAGATGGTGTATCTCTGCACGTCAATCTGGGCTCAGAAGATGAAAAGATAATGTTGAGGGATCTTGGATTAGTGGCCAAGTGTTCGATGGAATGGGGAATTCCCCTCTTAGCAATGATGTATGTAAGAGGTCCAAATATCAAAAATGAATATGATGTTAAACTGGTTAAACATGCTGCCCGTGTTGGTGCTGAATTGGGAGCAGATATTGTTAAGGTTCCTTATACAGGTTCTCAGGAGAGTTTTAGGGAGGTGGTTGAGGGATGTTTTGTGCCTGTGGTGATTGCAGGGGGAGAAAAGATGGATACTGATGAGGAGGTTTTAAGGATGGTTGAAGGGGCAATTAGTGTAGGAGGGGCTGGAGTCTCAATAGGCAGAAATGTTTTCCAGCATAATGAACCAAGTAGAATTGTTGAGGCAATATCAAAAATAGTACACCATGGACCTTAAATCTAAAATCTATAGAGGCATGAGGTGAAAAGATATGAGAAAGATTTGGGTAAAATCAATCCCTTGGAGAAGGGAGGTTGCCGAGGTAGCGGTTGAGGCTGGGGCAGATGCTCTTTTGATTCCTTCTGGAATGAGAGACGAGGTTAAAAAGATTGGACTTATCCCTATTGTATCGGAGGATGGAGATTTAGTCCTTGGAAGTGATGTTATTGAAAAAGAGATCAGAGGAAAAGAGGATGAGGAAGAGATTATCTTACTTAGTCAGTCCAAAAAAGTAATTGTGAAAAATGGAGATTGGAAAATTATCCCACTTGAAAATTTACTAAGCAGGAAAGGGAACGTCTTTGTTGAGATCGAGGAGATAAAAGAAGGGGAGACAGCATTTGGTATTCTTGAAAAAGGTGTAGAAGGAGTGGTCGTGAATAATCCTGATCCTTATAAAGTTCGAAGGATTGTTAAGGCTTTAAAAAAAGAGATGGAGAGAATTGATCTTACTACAGCAATAGTTAAACGAATAGAACCTCTCGGCCTTGGTGATCGAGTATGCGTGGATATATGTTCATCAATGGGTCTTGGAGAGGGAATGCTTGTAGGAAATAGCAGTCAAGCACTTTTTCTTGTCCATTCAGAAAATATAGAGAATCCTTTTGTAAATCCAAGGCCCTTCAGAGTAAATGCTGGACCTGTCCACGCCTATATTCGGATGGCAGATGGCAATACGAAGTATCTCTGTGAGGTTAGGGCTGGAGATAAGGCATTGATTGTTAATTATGAAGGGAAAACTTCTCATGCATTTGTTGGAAGGGCAAAGATAGAAAGAAGGCCATTAGCCCTGTTAGAGGCAGAAGAGGGCGGAGAAAGCATTTCAGTTATTTTACAGAATGCTGAGACGATTCGACTTACTCAACCGGATGGAAAGGCAGTATCGCTTATGGATCTTAAAAAGGGCGCTGAAATCCTGGTTTATCGGGAAAAGAAAGGAAGACACTTTGGAGTTGAGATAGATGAAACCATTATTGAAAGGTAAAGGAATGATAAAAATCTGTATTCCTATTGTTGAGAAAACCATCGACGATGCACTTACCTCTATTAAGGTTGCAAACAGATTTGGGGATCTTTTAGAGATTCGGGCAGATTATTTAAATCCGACCACTTTAGAAGAACTATTTTTATATAAAGAGATTCCATGGATTTTTACAAATAGAAGAAAAGAAGAGGGAGGAAGATGGAGAGGAAGTGAGGAAGAGAGACTCGAGGTTGTAAAGAAGGCGGTTGATTTAGGAGCTGACTTTATAGATGTAGAGTTAAGAAGTGGGGTGAATTACCTTAAAGATTTACTCAAAGAGAGGAAGAATATAAGGGTCATCTTATCATTTCATGAATTTAGAGGAACCCCTTCTGAGAGCGGGCTAAAGATGATCTTTGAAAGGATGAGAAAATTTAGACCCGATCTCATTAAAATTGTCACCTTTGCCAAATATCCCAATGACAATCTTCGAGTTCTTTCTCTTATCCCCTATGCAAAAGGGAAGGGAGAAAAGATTTTAGCCTTTTGTATGGGAGATAAAGGGAAAATAAGTCGGATATTATCTCCCCTATTAGGATCTCCATGGACCTATGCCTCGATGGATAATGATAAAAGGTCTGCTCCTGGCCAGCTCACAGTAAACCAGATGAGGGAGGTTTATAAAATCTTAGAATGCTAAGCTCAAATACCCTTATTTACGGGATAATAGGGAATCCTGTTCGTCACAGTTTGAGTCCTATTATTCACAATAGGGCATTTAGAAGGATTGGAAAGGATGCTGTCTATCTTACTTTTGAAGTGAATGATCTTCATGATGCGATTAAAGGAATAAGGGCTCTGGGGATAAGAGGGGTAAGTGTTACTATTCCTTTTAAGAGTGAGGTGATTTCGTACCTTGATGAAGTAGAGCCAACAGCCAAAAAGATAAAAGCGGTAAACACTATATTAAATAATGAGGGAGTTCTTATTGGATATAATACTGATTGGATCGGAGCGATTGAGGCATTAAAAGAAATGACAGATTTAGATGGAAAGAGGGTATTGATCTTAGGGGCTGGGGGATCTGCCCGGGCAGTGGCTTATGGTTTAAAAGAGAGTGGTTCCCATGTGATTATTAAAAATCGTTCTCTGTCAAAAGCCAAAGAGCTTGCAGAGGAGTTTGGATGTATGTATTTAGAAAATGGCTTAATTTGGGGAGTCGATATTTTGATCAATTGCACTCCAGTTGGAATGTATCCGATGGAGAAGGAAACTCCTCTTCCGAAAGAGGCCTTAAGGGAAGGGATGGTTGTTATGGATCTTGTTTATCACCCTCTTAGGACAAGGCTTCTTAAAGAGGCAGAGGAGATTGGTTGTAAAACAATAGATGGGCTTTCAATGCTTGCCCATCAGGCTGCTTTTCAATTTCGGCTCTGGACAGGGATTCAGCCTAATATCAGAGAAATAAAAAATGACCTAAAAGAAGCCCTTGAGAGAAATAAAAATGAGAGAGATTAAACCAATAAAGCATTTAGATGCTACGGTAAGGATTCCAGGATCGAAGAGCTATACTCACAGAGCCTTGATCATCTCTTCTCTTGCAAAGGGTCGCTCGATCCTTATTAATCCTTTAAAATGTGAGGATACCGATTATACGGCAAATGCATTGATCAGGTTTGGGATTCCACTTCTTTGGGATGATAATCGCATCGAGATATTTGGCTTAGGAGGTTTTCTTTCACCTCCAAAAGAAAGAATCTTCGTTGGAAATTCTGGAACGTCTCTTAGATTTTTAACAGCGATAGCCTCGCTTATTAAAGGTAGGACTATATTGGAAGGAAGTTCACGAATGAAGTCTCGACCTATAGATGGACTTCTTGAGGCTCTCAGGCTCATGGCTGTAAAGGCACACTCTGAGGAGAAGAGAGATTCATTAATGGTTTTTATAGAATCCGAGGGACTTAATGGTGGTTATATAAAGATTGGTGGTAAGGAGAGTAGTCAATTCATTTCTGGTCTCTTAATGATTGCACCCTATGTTCATAAGAAATTAGAGATCGAGGTATCTGGAGATCTTGTTTCGAAACCCTATGTGGATATTACAATCGATACCATGTCAGCTTTTGGAGTCAAGGTTATGAGAGAAGGCTATCGTTATTTTTCAATCCGAGAAGGAGGTTTCTACAAACCTTGCGAGTTTCAGATTGAAAGTGATGCTTCTAATGCATCGTATTTCTTTTCTGCTGCAGCAATAACTGGAGGGAAAGTAAGAATTGAAAAATTTAATCCCAATTCTTTACAAGGGGATACGGGCTTTCTAAGAGTCCTTGAAGAGATGGGATGTAAGGTTATAAGGGGAGAGGATTGGGTGGAGGTTCAGGGAGGGAAGCTTAAAGGAATCGAAATAGATATGAGAAAGATGCCCGATGTTGTTCCAACATTGGCTGTGACTTCCTCATTTGCTCAAGGTAAAACGTTAATAAAAAACATTGGGCATCTTCGTTATAAAGAATCTGATCGCATAACAGCCATTGCGAATGAACTTAAAAAGATGGGTATTGATGTGGAAGTAGATGATGGGTCTATGATTATAAAGGGAGGAAGTGCACACGGTGCGGATATTGAAACCTATAATGATCACCGTATGGCAATGAGCTTTGCGATAGCAGGTCTTGTAGTTCCTGGAATAAGAATCTTGGGTGAGCAATGTGTGAATAAATCATTTCCGACATTCTGGAAGACGCTCGAAGCTCTTTATTAAAAGGAATATGAATATCGTATTGATTGGTCCAAGGGCTTCTGGAAAAACGACTGTAGGGAGAATCCTCTCTTCTCGTTTGAAAAGGCCTTTTCAGGATACTGATGAACTTATAGAGAAATCTGAAGGAATATCTATAGGAGAGATTATTAGGCTTTATGGATGGCCTTATTTTAGGAATAAAGAAAAAGAAATAATCTCAGATATATCAGTGAATGACAATTCTGTAATCTCGGTTGGTGGTGGTGCAGTTCTTGAACCCATAAATAGGGAGAGACTTAAGAGGAATAGTTTTATTGTATGGTTAAATGCTGAACTAAATATACTCATTAAAAGGATGCTAAATGATTCGAGCAAGCTAAAAAATAGTCCAACACTTACAGGTAAGGGAACTCTCAATGAGTTCAAAGAGGTTTTATTGGAGAGAGAAAGGCTTTATGAATCTATTTCGGATCTCATGGTAGATACCTCATATCTTGAAGTAGAGGAAGTAGTTCGGCGTATTATTTCAGTACTCAATATAAGGATTGTATAAATTGGCAGGAAACAGTTTTGGAATTCTTTTTAGAGTAACTACCTGGGGCGAGTCTCATGGGAAGGCCATGGGTGTGATAATAGATGGTTGCCCACCAGGAGTAGAAATCTCTGAAGATGAGATTCAGAAAGAATTAGAAAGAAGAAGACCTGGTAAGATAAACCTTACAAGTCCAAGAAGAGAAAGGGATCGGGTGGAGATCCTTTCAGGAGTATTTGAAGGTAAAACGACGGGAACTCCCATTTCGATGATTATCCGAAATGAGGACATTGATTCCACACCTTATGAAGGGATTAAGAATATCTATAGGCCTGGTCATGCGGATTTCACATATCAAGCTAAGTATGGCATCAGGGATTATCGTGGGGGAGGTAGAGCATCAGCTCGAGAAACAGTCTCAAGGGTTGCAGCAGGAGCAATTGCTAAAAAGATTCTTAAAGAAAAAAAGATTGATATTGTCGCCTATACAGTTGAATTGGGTGGTATTAAAGTGGAGAAGATAGACCTTTCAGAGATTGAAGGGAATTGGCTTAGATGTCCAGATGCTCTCACAGCCAAAAAGATGGAAGAAAGGATTGAGGAGGTAAGATCAAAGGGCGACACCCTTGGTGGGATCGTTGAGATTCTTGTGAGAGGCTCTCCTCCAGGGCTTGGGGAACCAGTATTTAATAAACTTGAAGCTGATCTTGGTAAGGCTCTTCTTAGCATTGGGGCTATCAAAGGAGTTGAGTTTGGTGCTGGGTTTAGACTTGCAAGGATGTTAGGTTCTGAATCAAATGATCCTATATCCCCAGAGGGTTTTTTAAAGAATGATTCTGGGGGCATCCTTGGAGGGATCTCAAATGGGAAGGATATAATAATCCGTGTTGCAGTAAAACCGATTCCTTCGATTAAATTGGAACAGAAAACAATTGACGTTTCAAATAAACCCATATCATTTCAAATAAAGGGGCGCCATGATGTATGTGCGATTCCAAGAATTAATAGTGTATGTGAGGCTATGGTAGCAATTGTCATTGTTGATCACCTGCTTAGGCAGAAGGCAATGGAGTATTGGATATGAATAGAGAAGAACACCTAAGACTTCTTAGAGAAAATATTGATTCCTTAGATGAACAAATCCTTTATCTACTCAATAAGAGGGCAGAAGTTGTAATTGAGATAGGTAAAATTAAATCAGAGATCTATATGGAGAGCTATGATCAAGTCCGTGAACAAGAGATCTTTGATTCCTTAAAAACTAAAAATTCTGGGCCGCTTCCAGAAAGTGCTATAGATCATATATTTTGTGAAATTATCTCTGCCTGCCGTTCTCTTGTAAAGAAAAACAAGATTGCCTATCTTGGTCCACCTGCAAGTTATAGTCATTTGGCATGTGTCGAAAACTTTGGTAACTCTATTGAAGCCATTTCTAAGGAAAATATTGATGAGGTCTTTGAGGCAATTGAAAAAGGAGAGGTAGAGTTTGGAGTTGTTCCTATTGAAAATTCTATAGAGGGTGTGGTTAATAGAACTCTTGATATGTTTATTGAATATGATGTAAAGATTTGTGGAGAGATTTTTTTAAAAATCTCTCATTGTCTTATCTCATTAAGTGTAAATCCAAATGAAATTCGAAATATTTATTCCCACCCACAAGCCCTTGGTCAATGCCGAAAATGGCTCAAAAAAAATTACCCCAAAGCACAATTTATTGAAACATTTAGTACAGCAAAGGCAGCAGAAATAGCCTCTAAAGAAAAAGAAAGTGCTGCAATTGCAAGTCCTATTGCAGCTAAGCTATATGGTCTTAAAATATTAAACTCACACATAGAAGACTCTGCTCACAATTATACTCGTTTCTTTCTCATTGGATTAAAAACTCAAAATAGGACAGGAAAGGATAAAACATCTATTCTCTTTTCAATTCGACATGTACCTGGCTCCCTTTATAAAGTACTTAAGAATTTTTCAGAAAATGGAATTAATTTAACAAAGATTGAATCTCGACCAATAAAGGGAAGGCCTTGGGAATACTTCTTTTTCATAGATTTTGAAGGTCATATCGAAGACCCAGAAGTAAATAAATTATTATTGGAACTTAAAGAACAGGTTATTTTTCTAAAAATTCTTGGTTCCTATCCAAGAAGACAGTGAATTAAAATTTCATTTTAGAGATTAAAACTTTGAGATCAAGAGTTTTAGTATTTAAAGGAAATGATACATATATAACAACAAAAACAGCTTTAAAGAATTTTTCTTTTTCGACATTAAGGGGGAAAAGGATATTACTAAAACCAAATGCTGCTCGAATAGCCTATCCTGGTCAAGCCATAACAACAAATCCAAAGGTCTTGGAGGCAACGATTGATTACTTAAGAGAGGAAGGAGCCAAGGAGATTCTGATTGGTGAAAGTTGTATTTTTGGTATAGATTCAGAGAAGGCCTTTAAAGTAACTGGGATGGAAGAAATTTCCCGAAAAAAGGGAATTAGCCTCATTGATTTGGACAAAACTACCCCAATCGAGTTAAAAATCCCAAAAGGAAAAATTATAAATAAAATCAAAGTATCTTCTATATTAAAAGAAATCGATTTTATTATATCTTTACCAGTTATGAAAACACATATGCATACTCAGGTAACATTAAGTATTAAAAACATGAAGGGATTATTATGGCGAAGAGAAAAAGTAAGACTGCATCAGATTGGATTTGATAAAATATCATCCCAAGATTTTAAATCATTAGATATGGCCATCTCGGATATGGCGCAAGTTTTATACCCAGATTTCTCAATAATTGATGGGACTACAGCAATGGAAGGAATGGGACCTGCTTATGGGAAAAGAAAGGATTTAGGACTTATTATTGTCGGAGACAATGCACTCTCAACCGATGCTGTAGCCTCTGAACTGATGGGATTTAATCCTTTAGATATTGCACATCTCAGGCTAATTGCAGAAAGGGGATTAGGAGAAATTAAGACTTCAAATATTTCAATCTTACCAGAAGATTACAAAAAATGGCAAACCCATTTTGAACCTCCACCTTCAAAGCTATCATTTCGTTTTAATGATATAATTGTGCATGAAAGCGGATCATGTAGTGCTTGTTTGGCAACACTTTTTATTCTTCTTAATAATTATCAAGAAAAACTTCAATCCTATCGCCTCCAGGATGGAAAGATTCATATTGGTGTTGGGAGATGTTTAAAAGATCTCCCAAATGGAACAATATTGATAGGAAACTGCACATCTAAAATGGAAAAAAGTGGAATCCTTATTCAAGGATGTCCGCCTGTGTCCTCACAAATTGTAAGATCATTAAAGAGAAAGGCTTGACAGGAATTTTAAATTTTGTTAATTAATATTTTAAATGTTGAATTAGAAAATGATGCCGAAATCCAATTTAAGAATGATGAGTAATTGGTGGTGCTGGGAAAAAAAAAGTGGAGGTCTGCCCAGCGCCACATGTAGAATAGATTAAAATTTAGGGCCATGGGCGGCCTCCAGGACGCCCATGGCCTTTCTTATTTTTAAATTAATTACAGATAAAAAAGGCTATGGGAAAAATTCCATAGCCTTTTTATTTTGCCAAAAAACATCAAAAAGGAGGAAAGAAATGATTAAAGAGGCTATCAACAAAGTTATTTTTAGGGATGATCTTACAGAAAAAGAAACAGAGGAGGTGATGAGAGAGATTCTATCAAAGGATGCTACAAATGAACAGATTGCTTCATTTGTTACAGCCTTACGAATGAAGGGAGAAACAATTGGAGAGATTACAGCTTCAGCAAAAGTTTTCCAGGATAAAATTTCAAAAATCACAGATCAAAAGGAAGTAATCTGCCTCGATCGAGAAGATATTACTATTGAAAGAGAGACAATCCTTAAAACTACAGGTAAATCAGAAGGTGAAACAAATACATTCAGTATCTCAACTGCAGCCGCCTTTGTAATTGCAGGAGGAGGCCTGAAGGTTGCAAAAACAGTGAGAAGGTCCTTTTCTCCTTTCTGTGGTTGCGGGGATGTTGTTGAGGCCTTAGGAATAAACCTTGATATGACAAGAACTCAACTCGATAGATCGCTCAATGAAATTGGAATCTGTTTTATCTATGAGCCTCTTATCCAGAATGGACTAACTCATATCATCAACATAAGAAGGGCTATTGGTATAAGAACGATATTTAATCTTGTTGACCCTCTGATCAATCCTGCTGGAGCAGGATTTCAACTCCTTGGTGTTTATGATCCAAATTTAACCGAGAAGATGGGAGTTGTACTAAAAAATCTTGGCATTAAAAGGGGCCTTGTTTTTTATGGAGAGGATACCCTGGATGAAATAAGTATTACAGGAAGGACAAAAGTTACAGAGGTTAATGATGATGGCATAAGCACTTACTTTATTGAACCAGAAGACTTTGGCATGAAAAAGGCTAATCTTATTGATATCAAAGGAGGAAACAAAGAGGAAAACGCCCATATCATTCTTAACATCCTAAGAGGTGTTAAGGGTCCAAAACAAGATGTAACGGTTTTAAATGCAGCAGGAGCATTTTTTATCTCGGGAAAGGTGAAGACTTTTAAAGAGGGAATTGAGGTTGCTCGCCACGTTATTAATTCAGGTGCTGCCTTAGAAAAATATGAAAGGCTAATCGATTTCAGTAAAAAGGAGCATACCTATTTTAGAAGTCTTTTTGAGGAAAGTAAAAGCTACACAGTTTGATCTCACATTTTATCTAAGGGGTTAAGATGATAAGTCCATCATTTGATGAATTTAAAAATTTATCTAACTTTGGTAATCTAATCCCTTTATATGAAGAAATTCATTATGATCTTGAGACTCCTATTTCATTATTTGCGAAATTCATTAATGACAAACCTTCCTTTCTTCTTGAAAGCGTTGAGGGAGGAGATAAGTGGGCAAGGTATAGCTTCATCGGCCTAAAACCTTCTCTTGTATTCAGAAGCAAAAACAGTCGGTTTGAGTTGATAAAGGATGGAATTGTCTTAAAAACAGGAATAGAAAAAGATCCCCTTCGTATCCTAAAATTAATCCTCAATCAATACAGGCCCATCCAGTATGATTCCCTTCCGCGATTTTTTGGGGGAGCAGTTGGTTACATTAGCTATGACTATGTAAGGTCAATTGAAAGAATCCCCGAACTTTGTCCACCAAATCATGATTTTTATGACTGTTATTTCATGATTACAGATACACTTATAGTCTTTGATAATTTAAGGCATAAATTGATTTTAATTGCCAATGTTTTTTTAGATGAAAAAAGTGATTCGGAAAAGCTTTATAAGGAAGCTTCTGAAAGGTTCGAGGATCTAATCAAAGTACTTAAAAATAATACTACCTCGCCTCCTATATCTAAAAAATCAACTTTAGGTCCTACTATTTATTCCCATACAAGAAAAGAGAATTTTATTGAAATGGTAAAAAAGGCAAAATCATATATTATTAATGGAGATATCATTCAGGTAGTTTTATCGCAGAGATTTGTCGCTGATATTCATTGTCATCCCTTTGATATCTATCGAGCTCTTCGTTCCATCAATCCTTCTCCTTATTTGTTCTATTTAAACCTTGAGGATTCCATAATCTTAGGGTCATCTCCCGAGGTGATGGTACGTCTTGAAGGGAAAAAGATTGAATTAAGACCAATTGCTGGAACAAGACCAAGAGGGAAAACACCCGAAGAAGACGTGGATATGGAGAAGGAGCTCTTGTCAGATGAAAAGGAGAGGGCTGAACATATCATGCTTGTTGATCTTGGAAGAAATGATATTGGTCGGGTATCTGAAATTGGCTCTGTTAAGGTGAATGAGTTTATGACTGTGGAGAGATATTCCCATGTTATGCATATTGTCTCTAATATAGAAGGAAGGCTTTCGCAAGGCAAAGATGCCTTTGATTTATTAAGAGCAACCTTTCCTGCAGGAACTGTTTCAGGTGCTCCGAAGATCCGGGCGATGGAAATTATAGAAGAACTTGAACCACAAAGGCGTGGCCCTTATGCAGGAGCAGTTGGATACTTTTCATTCTCTGGCAATATGGATACTTGTATCACCATACGTTCAATACTTATTAAAGGAAACAAGGCATATATCCAGACAGGGGCAGGGATTGTTGCAGATTCAGATCCTGAAATGGAATATGAAGAAACATTAAATAAAGCCAAAGCCTTATTCAAAGCTATTAAGATAGCAGAGGAGGGAATGCTTTGATTTTTGTAATCGATAATTATGACTCCTTTACATATAATATTGTTCATTATTTAGGAGAATTGGGAAGAAAATGTTTAGTATATCGAAATGATGAAATTGATATCTCAAGATTAAAAGGAGAAAACCCAACATCTCTTGTAATATCTCCAGGCCCACGAACCCCAAAAGAAGCTGGTATATCTGAAAAGGCAATACTTTTTTGGGCAGGAAGAATTCCAATATTAGGTATATGTTTAGGCCATCAATGCATAGGATCTTCTTTTGGAGGAAAAATCATAAAGGCCCCTCGTTTGATGCATGGAAAGACATCTCTTATTTTCCATGATGGTAAAACTATTTATAAAAATATTCCAAATCCTTTTGAGGCAGTTCGCTATCATTCACTATTAATTGAACGTAAAACACTTCCTAAGTGCCTCGAGATATCGGCTCAAACCGAAGAAGGAGAGATTATGGGAATAAGGCATAAAGAGTTTTCCATAGAAGGTGTTCAATTTCATCCTGAATCAATAATGACTAAGTATGGGAAGTTAATTCTGAAGAATTTTTTAGAGCTGGAGGTAAACCCTCATGTTTAAAGAATTTATTGAAAAGATAGTTGAAGGCATAGATTTAAAGGAAGAAGAGGCCATTCAGGCAATGGATTTGATCATGACAGGGGACGTTCCTCCAACACAGATAGCTTCCTTCCTTACAGCTTTAAGAATGAAGGGAGAGACTGTAGAAGAAATAACAGGTTTTGCAAAGGCTATGAGAGAAAAAGCTGTTAAGATTCACGTAAATTTCTCTCAACCTGTTATTGATACATGTGGTACAGGTGGAGACGGAAAGGGAACTTTCAATATCTCAACAGCCGTGGCCTTTGTTGTTGCAGGTGGAGGATGTATTGTCGCAAAGCATCAAAATCGTTCGGTATCGAGCCGGTGTGGAAGCGCTGATGTTTTGGAGGCCCTTGGAATAGAGCCTGATCTCTCTCCAGAAAAATCGAGTCTTGCCCTTCAAGAGTTTGGATTGGCTTTTCTCTTTGCTCCAAGATTTCACCCTGCAACAAGATATGCTGCAGGAGCAAGGAGAGATATAGGAATAAGAACAGCTTTTAATCTTCTTGGTCCATTGACAAACCCTGCAGAAGCAACTATTCAGCTCTCGGGCGTTTTTCGTGAAGATCTGACATTGCCTATGGCAATTGTACTTAAAAATCTTGGTTGTAAAAGAGCTATGGTTGTACATAGTGAAGACCATTGTGACGAAATTAGCATATCGGGGAAGACTAAAGTTACTGAACTAAAAGACGGAAAGATCGATACTTATGAGATAGAGCCTGAGATGTTTGGTTTGAAGAAAGCCCCTTTTGATACCATTCGTGGTGGTTCACCAAAGGATAATGCAGAAATTATTATAAAAATTTTAAGAGGGGCCCATGGACCACAGAGGGATATTGTGCTTCTGAATGCCTCCACAATTTTTATGATGGCCTCTAAGGTTTCTAATCTAAGGGAAGGAATTGAACTTGCTCGAGAATCCATCGACTCAGGAAATGCTATGAAAAAACTTAAGGATTTAATAAATTTTTCAAATCTAAATCGGAGAGACAATGAGGAATGATTATAGATAAGATAATTGAGAAGAAAAAAGAGGAAATTAACGAAAGAAAAAAAAGAATTAACTTAAGGGAGATAGAAGAGATTATTTCGACCACACCTATTCCAAGAAATTTTATTAAAATATTTAAAGATCAATCTCTCGCACTTATTGCTGAGATTAAATACGCCTCTCCATCTGCAGGGATTATAAACAGAAAATTAGATAATGCAACAATAGCCTCTCAATATGAGGAGGGAGGAGCATCTGCTATCTCTGTTTTAACGGAGAGAAATTTTTTTAAGGGTGATCTTTCCTTTATTAAAGAGGTTAAACAGAAAGTCTCTCTTCCTGTATTGCAAAAGGATTTTGTAGTCGATTTGTTCCAGATATACGAAGGTAGGGCCTCGGGAGCAGATGCAATTCTTATCATTGCCTCAATATTAGATTATGAGTCCATAAAGGATTTTGTAGAGCTTTCGATAGATCTTAAATTGACACCTTTCGTTGAGATTCATTCTGAGGATGACCTTGAAAAGGTCATGAAAATCGATCCCCCCTTAATTGGAATTAACAACCGAGATTTAAAAACCTTTAAAATTGATTTAAACACAACTCCCCGTTTAATAAAACTCATTCCTCCCCAAATTAAGGTAGTGAGCGAGAGTGGCATTAAAACAAAATCTGATGTGAGATTGCTTAAAGTGGCCGGAGTAAATGGAATCTTAGTTGGAGAGGCATTGATGAGAAGCAGTAATCCTTCTTCAATTATAAAGAATTTTATGAACCTATGAGCTGGATTAAATTCTGTGGAATAACAAATATAGAAGATGCTTTGATTGCATGTAATCTTCAAGTTAATGCAATTGGTTTTATCTTTGCACAAAGTCCGAGGAGGGTCACGTGTGAATTAGCAAAAGTCATCATTGAAAAACTTCCCCAGAATATTTTAAAGGTTGGGGTATTTGTCAATGAGGATGAAAATGAGGTAAAAAAAGTGGCAAATTATTGTAGATTGGATATGCTTCAATTTCATGGTAGTGAATCCCCAGATTATTGTCTTAGATTTTCTCTTCCTGTAATTAAGGCCTTTCGAATTAAGGATTTTGGTGATCTTTGTGAAATTAAAAATTATAAAAATGTCTTGATCCTCCTTGATACCTATAATCCTTCAAAGGTAGGAGGAAAAGGAGAAACTTTTTCGCAAGATATAGCCATAAAGGCGAAGGGTTTATTTAATTTTATACTTTCAGGAGGATTAAATCCATTAAATGTTGGAAAGGCAATAAGAATAATTAGACCTTTCGGAGTAGATGTATGTTCTGGTATTGAGAAGGCGCCCGGTAAAAAGGATATTACAAAAATGATTGATTTTATAAGTGAGGTAAAAAAGGCATATGAAGAGACCGGATAAAAGAGGATATTTTGGAATATTTGGAGGAAGGTTTGTTCCTGAGACATTAATTTATCCACTTTATGAGCTTGAAAGGGCTTATCATTCAATTAAGAAGGAGGCCTCCTTTAAAAACGAATTAAACGAATACCTTCATAACTATGCAGGTAGACCTACACCCCTATATTTTGCAAAAAGATTAAGCGAAAGTTTTAGGGGAGCAAAGATCTATCTAAAAAGAGAAGATCTTACTCATACTGGCGCTCATAAAATTAATAATACTATTGGTCAAGCATTACTTGCAAAAAGAATGGGGAAACAAAGAATCGTTGCTGAAACAGGGGCAGGTCAGCACGGAGTAGCCACTGCCTCAGCAGCTTCTCTTTTAGGAATGAAATGTACAGTCTATATGGGAGAAGAGGATATAAAGAGGCAGAAGCTAAATGTTTTCAGAATGAAAATCCTTGGGGCAGAAGTCATACCTGTCTCCTCTGGAAGTAAAACACTAAAAGATGCAATAAATGAAGCGATTCGGGACTGGGTAACAAATATCTATGATACTTACTACCTTATGGGATCTGTTGTTGGTCCACATCCGTATCCAATGATAGTGAGGGATTTTCAATCTGTTATTGGAAATGAAGTAAAAAGACAGATTATTAAAAAAGAGGGGAGGCTACCAGATATACTTGTTGCGTGTGTAGGAGGAGGAAGTAATGCAATTGGTCTCTTTCATCCTTTTTTCAAGGAAAATGTTCGATTAATCGGAGTAGAGGCAGGAGGAAGGGGATTGAAATCCGAAAGCCATAGCGCATCTTTAAGCTATGGTTCTATTGGGATGCTCCATGGGGCAATAAGTTACATTTTACAGGATTCCTATGGAAATATATTAAACACTCATTCCATAGCGCCAGGTCTTGATTACCCTGGTGTGGGTCCTGAGCATGCTTATTATAAAGAATATAAAAGGGCTGAATACGTTACCATAAAAGATGAAGAGGCATTAGAGGCCTTTTACATCCTTTCTGAGCTCGAAGGAATTATACCTGCATTGGAGAGTTCACATGCAATTGCATATGTTAAAAAGATAGCTTCAAAAATGTATAAAGAAAACATCATAGTCATTAACCTTTCTGGTCGTGGGGATAAGGATATCCCATCAATTGTTGAAAATAATAGGAATTCATACAATGAGCAGGATTGACAATACATTTAAAGAATTAAAAAAGAAAAACCAAAAAGCCCTCATTCCATTTTTAATGGCAGGAGACCCTGATCTTTATACTACTGAGGAATTAATTCTAAAGATTTTCGAAAATGGAGCAGATATGATTGAACTGGGAATACCCTACTCAGACCCTATTGCTGATGGGAAAACGATTCAAGCCTCATCTAAAAGGGCATTAGAAAAAAAGATACATATAGATAATGTATTTGAGCTTTTAAAAGGATTGAATGGTAAAATCCCTCCTATAATTATTATGACTTACTATAATCCAGTCCTCCGCTATGGGTTAAGGCGTTTTACGGAAGAGGCTAAAAAGAGTGGTATAGATGGTGTAATCATCTCGGATCTTCCACCAGAAGAGGCGAATTCTTGGATTAAAGAAGCAAAAGGGTCTGGTGTGGATACGATTTTTCTTGCTTCCCCGACAACACCTTTTAAACGGATAAGATATATCTCAAGGTTGACCTCTGGATTTCTATATTATGTCCAATTCACTGGTGTAACAGGAATGAGAGGTTACATATCCGAAGATATAGAACAAAGATTAAAAAAGATAAAATCTGAGATTAAAAAACCAGTTGTTGTAGGTTTTGGAATATCAAATCCCGAGCAGGCAAAAACGATTTCCTCTTTTTCAGATGGTGTTGTAATAGGAAGTGCCATTGTGAGAGTGGTGGAAGAGAATCTAAAAGATCCCGAGTTGGTTAAAAGGGTTGGGGATTACGTGAAGGCTTTTTCAATGGCATTAAAAGGAGGTCATGTCGGTAAAGATTTATGATCCTATCCTTAGCCACAATTGGAGGAATCTCTTTTATTCTGGCTCTATCAGGAGTTCTTACTCCAGGACCTCTATTAACAGTTATTATCAAAGACTCAATGAAAAAAGGGTTTATCGCAGGCCCCTTAATCATTTTGGGCCATGGGATGCTGGAGTTGGCTCTGGTTATGGCTATTGTGAGTGGGCTGGGTGAATTTTTGAAGAAGGAATTTGTTATCGGGATAGTTTCAATTCTCGGGGGAGGTGTGCTTCTCTGGATGGGAAGAAGGATGCTTGAGGAGATTAAAGGGGTTCAATCTTTCTCACAGGAAGAATTTCTGCAGGAGTCTGAAATTAAAATCTTCCCCCTAATCTGGTGTGGGATGATTTTAAGTCTCTCTAATCCTTATTGGTCTCTCTGGTGGGCGACTGTGGGTTTGGGCTATATGATGAGTGCCATGGAGTTTGGATTAATGGGTCTTATTGCATTTTTTGTGGGTCATATTTCTGCAGACTTTTTATGGTTCAGTTTGGTTTCCTATGGAGTAAGCTCCGGTAGGGGAATTCTAAAACCCAGGATATACAACTGGATTATTTTGGGCTGTGCGATTTTTCTATTCCTTTTTGGAATATGGTTTCTGATCACTGGCCTCCGTTATCTATTCAGGATTTCATTTTAAAGTTTCCTTTTAGATCTTAAACCAAATGAAGGAAAGCCTTGACATCTTCCTGGTGGATTGATTAAAAATTTGGTTAAAAGATTCTTGATGGAGGAAATGATGGACATAATTCGGAAGATAAGGGAGATGAGGAGATATTATAGGATCTCAGGGAGAAGAAGAAAAAGACCAGGTTTATTCCAACGATGGGATATCTTCAGGAAGGACACCTCTCGCTTGTTAGAAAAGTGAAAGTTTTAACCGATGCTGTGGTGGTATCAATATTTGTCAATCCTACTCAGTTTGGTCCCATTGAGGATTTTGAGAAGTATCCTCAGGATGAAGAGGGGGGTAGGAAAAACTTGAAAAGGAAGGGGTAGATTTTCTTTTTATTCCTGAGACAATGGAGATGTATTCCAGAGGATATCAGACTTAGGTTGATTGACAATATAATTCTTGGGAGATGAGGGAATGAAAAGAATAATGCTTAAATCAAAGATTCATAGAGCTACTGTGACCGATACGAATCTTCATTATGAAGGGAGCCTCACTTTGGATGAAGAGTTAATGGAGGCTTCTGATATCCTTGAGCATGAGCAGGTAGATATCTATAATATCAGCAATGGTCAGAGGTTTCATACCTATGTGATTAAAGGAAAAAGAGGAAGCAGGGAGGTCTGTTTGAATGGGGCTTCAGCTCGCTTAGGATCCAAAGGAGATCTTATTATCATCTGTTCTTATGGTCTTTATGATGAAAAGGAGTTTTTAAATTATAGGCCAGTGATTGTGCACCTAAATTCTGAAAACCAGATAATCACAAAGAGCGACGCGGATTAAAAAAAGAGGAGTCATCTTTTGGAATAAAGGATTCTTTCTACCATACTCTTCATGCTTGAGAGATCAATGGGTTTAGTCAGGAAGCCGTCCGCTCCCAATTGGGTGAAGAAGGTCTCTTCTACCATGGCTCCTGAGATCATGAGAACAGATAGGGAGGGGTTTTCCATTTTTAATCTTCTTAATAAGTCCATCCCATCCATCTTGGGCATATTATAATCTGTAACCACCAGGTCATATCCTTTTACTCTCACTTTTTCCATTGCAGTTTCACCATCTTCAGCCGTGTCTACTTCATATCCATTTAAAAGAAAGAATTTGGATAAAAGTTCCCTTACTTCTTTATGATCATCAACAATAAGAATTCTCTTCATCTCCGTAGCTCCATCAAAAGATAAAGGATATTTTAAAAATACAACCATTGATAGTAAAAGTCAAGTTACAAATACAACCATTGATTTATAGACATAAGCTTTCTATCAATTATATGTGAAATGGGATAGGATTAAGCCATATGGTGAAGAGTCATAAGGAAATAGGGGCTGAGATAAAGAGGATTCGAAAGTTCTTCGGAATCTCTCAAATGAGGCTTGCTGAGAGGGTAGGAGTTTCCTTTCAACAGATACAGAAGTATGAAAGAGGGGTCAATAAAATTTCTGTGGAGATGATTCAGCGAATAGCCATGGCTTTAGGGGTTCCTGTAGAGAGATTCTTTGAAAGGGAAAAGTCTCTTTTTGTTTCAGAATCTCATGAGAAGTATCCCTCAAAAAAACCCTTACAAAGTGATAGACCTTTGAGCTCAGAAGAGAGCACTTTAATTCAACTTTTCCGAAAGGTTGAAAACAGGAAAATCAGGGAAGGACTAATCAAGCAGCTGAAGGGAATTGTAGAATTAGAAACACGGAAGGAATAATTTCCTGAGTTACCAAAAGCACAAATATCCCTGCGTTAGTACTAATAAATGCATGATTAAAGATATAGCCTAAATGATGATTTTATATTCCATCACAAATGGATTTTGTTCGCAAAGGATAGAAGAGAGATGAATATCCTGAAATGGTATAGAAATATCGGAATGTTAATGTGAATTGTTTTGCTATTGCCCTATCAATAAAATTGAATGCTACTGATGTTACAGGTGACTCCAATTTCAATTGGCTGAAAGAAAGCAATTTTGGATATTCTCGATTCTCAATAATCCCCATATAATCCAAATTTATTCAAGCGAAACTCTTTAATTTTATGTCAATTTTTTATTAGTCAAACATTTTTATCTCAAATTGTGAAAAAAAGTTTAGGTAGCATTAGGAAATCCCCAAATTATTTTTCCATAATCATCATGGATTTGGAGATGCTTATTTTGTTCCTTTAAGTGCTAACAAGGTGAGAGAATATTCTTGGGTAGAACTTTGGTATAAATCTGAATTGTTTCAGAATTTGAAAGATAGAAAAAAGTTGAAAGGCGAGGAGTGTCACTCCTTTAATTTATAAATATTATTTGTTGACAAACTATTTGAATACCATTATAATTTACTCAATTTTTTTACTGAAGAAATCTATGTATCGAAATTTTGAAGAAATTATTAAATCTGCAAAGATGAGGGGGTCTCAAAAGGTTTGTATCGTTTTTCCTGAAGATAGGGATATTTTGAGGACTGTGGTCGAGGGAAGGAGGGATGGTTTGATTGAGCCAATTCTTATAGGACGTCGTTCCCTGATTGAGAAGTTAGCTCTTGAGAATCGATTCTCACTGGATGGCATCATGATTTTAGATCATAAAGATCCCCGATTTGCCTCAGAATTAGGTATTGAGATGGCAGGTCGAGGTGAGGTTTCATTTGTTATCAAGGGCAACATCCTTACGACACACCTTTATAAAGCCATTTTGAGGTTCCTCAAAAGATTTGAGGAAGAGTTTGCCTCTACTCTCTGTTTTCATCAAATCTCTGGGATTGAGAAGATCTTTATTGTGACTGACAGTGGAGTAAATATACATCCTGATTTGGGCACTAAGAAGGGGATTCTGAGGAATGCTGTTCGTGTAATGAATCGTTTAGGTTGGGGAAGGCCGAGGGTTATGGTTCTTGCTTCTCCTCATCTTCTGGGAGATCGTTCTTTGTATGAAGGGGATGCTATTGAGCTCAGAAGATTAGCTCTTGAGGGTAGGTTAGGGGAGTGTGAGGTTTTGGATTCGAGAAATCTTTATGAGCTTATTTCAGAGAAGCGTATTTGTGAGGAGGTGATTCCTGATATCTTTCTTGTTCCAAATATTGAGGCAGGGAACATTCTGGTAAAAAGTATTGATCATTTAGGTATTGGGATTCGTCAGTGTGTGACTGTTGGGGGAGGAATATTTCTTCTTACTCCTTCTCGCTCTGATGAGTATGAAACTCGAATGGTCAATCTATCCCTTGGGATTGTTCTTTCTACTTCATGGAGGAGTTCTTAGGGATGGAGTTTATATTTAAGAAGGTGAGTGAGAAGGTTTCTCGGAAAGGGAAGAGGAGGGTTCTTCTCTTTGGCAGGAGGGATGAGGATGCACTTTCTGCTCTTTTTACGGCGAGAGAGGAAGGATGGATTGAGGTTCTGGCTCTTGGGAGTTCTTTTAAGGGGGTAGGGTTTGAGGTAGTTTTTCCATCGGTTGATATTTTGGAGGCAGGGCTTAAGGCCGTAGCTCTCACGAAAGAGGGTGAAGGGGATGTTATTCTTTATACCGGTCTGCTTGATAGAGGATTTCTTTCTCTTCTTATGGAAGAGGTTAAGGGGATTAATAAAGAGAGGATTATGAGTTATGTGAGTGTGGTGAATCTTCACAAGAAGGACCGGTTGATTTTGATGACGGATCCATTGATTACCGCTTCTCCAGGGCTTAAGGAGAAGATAGGGATTGTAGAAAATGGGATAGAGGTTTCGAGGAGGTTAGGGATAGAGAGGCCAAGTATTGCAGCCCTTGCTCCGCTTGAGCTTGTGAATCCTTCTCTTTGTTCAACCCTTGATGCCGCAATACTTTCTAAGATGTCTGAGCGGGGTCAGTTTGGTGAGGCGAGAGTGGAGGGTCCTCTTGCTATGGACAATGCTGTCTCAGTCTCAGCAGCCCGTCATAAAGGGATTGAGAGTCCAGTGCCTGGCAATGTGGATATCTATCTCTTTCCTGATCTTGAATCGGCTCATATTACATTGCAGTTTCTGGTCTATTTAGGAGGTCTTGAGTTAGGAGGAGTTCTTGCTGGCATACCCTTTCCTGTGGTGATTCGTTCACCCCTTGAGAGACGAAGTTCCTGGCTTATCAATCTGTCTCTTGGTTGTTTGATGAGTGAGTGATGAAGAGGATTCTTGTGATCAATGTGGGTTCTACGTCGATTAAGGTAGGTGTTTTTCTAAACGGGGCTTCTTTTTTTAAGGAGACTGTTAGGACGGTTGGAATGTCAGAGGGGGTGAACGAAGGGCTATCCTTTTGCCGAAAGGTTGTTGAAGATATATTAAATCGTTACTCTTCTTTTAAGGAGGGGTTTGATCTTATTGTGAGTCGAGGGGGTCTTAGTCGTTCTCTTAGGGGTGGGGCTTATGAGATTAATGAGGCCATGTGCAGGGATTTGATGGGGGCTCGTTATGGCTGGCATCCGAGCAATTTAGGTCCTCTTCTGGCCTATGAGATGGGTCAGAGGCTGGGTGTGAGGGCTATTATATTTGATTCCCCTGTCACAGATGAGATGGAGCCGATTGCTAAGGTTTCTGGATTAAAGGGGATTGAGCGGAAAGCGGCTTTTCATGTGCTCAGTCAGAAGGCAGCTGGAAGAAAGGCAGCGAGGGAATTTAAGACTTCTTATGAGAAGATGAATTTTGTGATTGCTCATCTTGGTGGAGAAATCACCATCTGTGCTCATAGGGAGGTAAGAATAATAGATGGGACTCATGGTTTAAGTGAGGGTCCTTTTACTCCTCAGCGTTCAGGTGCTCTTCCCATTGAGGATGTGATTGGATTATGTTTTTCAGGTCGGTTCAGAGGGGAGGTGGAGTTGAAGTCCCATCTTATGGGTGAAGGGGGTTTAGTCTCTTATTTTGGGACCTATGAGATTCCGAGGATTGAGGATCGAATCCGCTCTGGAGACAAGGAGGCAGAGCTTATCCTCAGGGCAATGTGCTATCAGGTAGGGAAAGAGATTGGGGCTATGGCAGTGATTTTGAGGGGAAGACTTGATGCTGTAGTTCTTACGGAGAATCTCTGTTATTCAGAGTTTATTGTTAAGGAGATAAAGTCCCTGGTCAAATTCCTTGCTCCGGTTTTAGTTTTTCCTGGAGAGGATGAGCTTGAAAGCTTGGCCATTGGAGGGTTAGAGGTTTTGAGTTCTGATGCTCCATCTCTTGTCAATGAGTATTGAGCAAATTTATTTTTATGGAGGGAGTAGATGCTTTTTAAGGATTGTCTGTGTTTTACAGTGGGTAAGGCATCAAGGCAGATGGCCAGAGTAATGAAGGAAAAGATCTCTCGTTATAATCTTACTAATACACAATTTTTCTTACTCATTGCCCTTTATGAAGAGAATGGGATTCTTATTACAGCTTTGGCGAGGAAGGTGGCTCTGGATAAATCGACTCTTACCAGTCTTCTGGATCGTCTGGAGCGGGATGATTTAATAAAAAGAATTGCTCATCCCAGTGATCGGAGGGTGATACAGATCTATCTTACACCAAAGGCAGAGGCTATGAGGGAGGATTTAATCCGAACTTACCATGAGGTAAATGGGTATTTTCTTTCTCGCTTAACAACAGAGGAGCTCAGGATTTTTGAGGAGATTCTTGGGAAGCTTGAGAGGGTTAGTTTGGGAGAGGAGGATGAGGTTTCAGAGGAATAGTGCCGGACTTATTCAAAGAGTATATCGGGATTTTAACGAATTTAGGGAGGTAATCAGGGATTCTATCATTCCTCCAAACATCCTGCTTTTAGGGTTGGATGGGTCGGTTCTTCTTTCTATTCCTCAGTGGAAGGGTTTTTCTCTTTTTTCACTATGGGAGGATTATAAATTTTTTGATCATCAGGCCCACTGGGAGAATCATATTATGGGTGGGAGAGTGATTCATATTGTTCTGGAGATCGATTGGAAAAATGGAGAGAGGCTGAGGCTGGGATTTAATTATCCTGATTATAGGGAGATTTTGAATCATATCTGGGAGAGAAGGGCAGTAGGTTTACTCGATAGACCTTTGAAGAATGGATTTATTGATCCTTCCTCAAAATGTCTTCTTGTTAAGAATCTTCCACTTTGGAGTTCGGAGGTGGTATAGGAGTTTTTAAAAATCTCAAGAGGAGGTTATGATATGGCAAAGATGCCTAAAGAGGTTATGGATCTATTTAATGATACAGGTGCTGTAAAGGTATTAGCAACGGCAGGTTCTATTTTAGAGATAAATGTGGTGCCAAAGGGGAGTCTAAGGGCAATGGACAATGAGACACTTGCCTTTGCTGACATATTTGGGGATAAGACCAACAGGAATCTTGAGGCAAACCCCAAGGTTTCGGCCCTTGCTTTCCGGATGAGGCCTGTTGAAGGGTATCAGGTGAAGGGGAAGTTTGAGGGTTTTAAGACCTCAGGGGAGCTTTTTGATTTTTTTGCAAAGGAGATAAGGGAGAGGCTCAGGATGGAGATAAGAGGTGTTGGGGTAATAAAGGTTGAGGAGATTTATGGTGTGGCTCCGCCTTCTGCGGGGAAGAGGATTGTTTGATTGAGAAAGGGGAAAAGATGGAATTTGAGGCGAAGAAACTTGCTTCGGAGTATCTTGATCCGGGATTGGGATTTGAGAAGAAGGAATTTTTTTTTGAATTAAGGAAGGATCCTCTCACAGGTCATACTTCTCGGGTTCTTCCATATAGGCGAAGAAGGATTTCTGGCTCTTCGATTACGATTGATGTGATTGAGGAGTCAAGAAAGAGCTGTCCTTTTTGTCCTGAGTCAATATCAAGCTCGACACCGAAATTTACCTCTGAGGTCAATTCTGAGGGAAGGTTGAGAAGGGGTGATTGTATCCTTTTCCCAAACTCTTTCCCTTATGCTTCTCAGAACTGGGTCATTGTACTTTCGGAGAGGCATTTCATTCCAATCGATGGCTTTACGGTGAAGATTCTAAGTGATGGATTTATTCTTTCTCAGGAGGCAGTCCGAAGGTGGATGGGGGAAGAGAGAAAAGGGTTTTATTCTTCTATCAACTGGAATTATCTTCCTTCGGCTGGGAGTGGGATAATTCATCCTCATCTTCAGGTAGTGGTTGAGGATTTCCCTACAGTTTCTCACAGGGCTGTTCTTGATGGGTTAAGAAGATACTGGGAGGAGAAGAGGTCTTTTTTCTGGAAGGATTATATTTCTGAGGAGAGGGATAGGGGAAAGAGGTACCTTGGGAGGTTTGGGGATATTCATTTTATAGTGGCATTTTCTCCTCGTGGTGTCCTTGGGGAAATCATAATTCTCTTTTCGTACAGGGAGGCTCTGGAGGATTTAAGTCTTAAAGATTGGAGGGATTTTTCAGAGGGTCTTTTGAGGGTTTTCAGGTATCTGAAGGAGAAGGGGGTTGAGGGTTTCAATCTTTCAATATTTTCTGGAAATTCAGATGGGGTTAAGTCCTGGGTTTATGGAAGACTCTGTCCGAGGGTGATGCTTCCGCCGTGGGGAACGAGTGATATAAACTATTTTGAGAAGCTTCATGGAGAGGTGATTTGTGTCGTTACTCCTGAGGAGTTATGTGAAGAGCTGAGACCTTATTTTTTTGATGTGGATTGATTCCTGGCTCTGTATATCCTCAAGTACCATTTCACACCCCAAATTTCCTCCTTCATTCATATCAATGGGAAATAGAATATATAGGGGTTTAGCCTAGGGAAGTATGTTCATTTCCAATAATTTAATTTGGAGGGAAAGATGTCTAAGAAATGGAAGGTATTAGAGGGACTGAGACGAAGGCTTTATTCGGATAGAGTCTTAAAGGGAAAGAAGATTCTAATTCGAGAAGGTTCTGAAGAGAAGATGTCAGAGGTTCTTTTCAAATTTATTGAGCCATATATGGAATTTGATTCAAGTCGGAATAACTTAGAGAAGCTCCTTATAGTTGCTGTAATTGCCTGGAATGCTTCTTTGATACAAAAAGAGGAGAGGGAGGCAATTTTGGATGATGAGATCAATTCAACTCTATCCTTCATGGATGAAGATTTTGTAAAGGATTTTAAGGCAATATTATATGAGGTTATCCAGCGAAAGGAGATTCTTTTTTCTGAGAATCGAAGTTTCATTTTTGATTATGAGTTAACAGGGGGCAAGGGTAAATACTATCTTTCTGTGGCCTCTATGATTCAAGGGGATGAATAGGGGAATCTAAATCATTCTAAATTTTTAAAAAAGGAGGAGATATGAAAAGACAGAATTTAAATGCGGGGAAGAGTGTTTATTTAATGAAGGCAGTTTTAAGTGATTTGTATGGGAGGGCCAAGGGACAGCCTTTCAGGGTTTTAGCAGTTCCTGAGGATTATACGCTTTATGGATTAGCGGAGGCTATCATAGAGAGTTTCGATTTTAATTTTGACCATCCTTTTGGATTTTATGACAATATTAAGAAGTGGACTCAATCAGAGGAGGGTTATGAGTTGTTTGCAGATATAGGGGAGGAGAGTGAGTTTAAGGGAGTTAAGAAGACAAAGGTAAATAGTGTTTTCAATCAGATAGGGAAGAGGATGCTTTTTCTCTTTGATTATGGGGATGAGTGGCATTTTATTGTTGAACTCAAAGGTATTGAATTACCCGAGGAAAGGAGAAGGTATCCATTTATTGTTGAATCCTTTGGAGAGGCGCCTCCTCAGTATGGTGAGGAGGAATAATGGGGAATAGTTTGGTTATAGATCTCAGGCATTTTCTTAATGAGGATGGAAGTCTGGCAGAGATGTCTCGGTCTCCATTAAGGCTTTTAAATTATTTTGGTCTAATTGTAAAGGTGGTGCCAGGTCGAAACAAGGATATTCTTACTACTGGCATTCGGTGTCGCAGGTGGCCTGGTCATAGGTCGTGTTTAGTGGAGATTATTGCTTCTATAGATTACGAGCGGAATTCTGTGATAGTTTGGTTCTGTCCTTTTTGTGGGGATGATGGAATCATTTTAGGTTGGGAGGGGAGAGTTTGGGATTGATCGTTGAGTGCCCGATCAATCTCGTTAAAAGGATACCAAAGGGTGAAGGAGATTTTGAAGAATTTACTATTTTTTGTTTTTTCTTTATTGTTTTACCATTATATTGTTGTTGGTGGTGGTGCTATGGAGATATTATCTTCTGGTTTTAGGGATGGAGGTAAGATTCCTATTCAATATGTTATGCCAGGGGTTGGGGGAAGAATAAATCAATTCCTTTTTCGTGGAAGAATGTTTCTTCTGAAACAAGGTCTTTTGTTCTTTCGGTAGTGGACATTCATCCAGTTGCTCAGAATTGGGTTCAATGGCTGGTGATAAATATTTCAGCCAATGTGACTTCTATTGAGGAGGGGGCATCGAGGAAAAAGATGCCTTCTGTTTCTGTTTAATTAAGGGATTCATTTGGTGATATTGGTTATGGGGGGCCTCAGCCTCCAAGTGGGACAGATGATCATTCATATGTAATTATTCTTTATGCATTAAATGTAGAAAATCTTGATTTGAAGATTGATACATCTCTTTCTACATTTAAGAGAGCCATAGAGGGTAATGTGATTTCATAAGCATCAATTACGAGGAAGTATGGTCGATAGGATTTAAGTGCAATATCCCATTGAAGCCTGGGTATCCCATGTTTTGAAGAATCGAAAGATGACTTACATCTCAGCTTCTCTTGTGTTAAATAGAAAATATGGAGCAAGGATTAGATACCATGGCAAGAATTATAACCTTCAGGAGTTTAATGGAATTACAGAAATTCTTATCGCATATCAAGATTGAAGTCAAAACTCCATTCATAATAAAGTGAGTTCCTATTATATCTTCCTTGCATGTAAGGCACTTTTCATCCTTATCTATAAATTCCCCATTTGATTCCTAAGGTGCGATTAGATAGCAAGACATATAATGAGCCAGCACACATCCATCTCTTGATAATATGCTTTTTTTAGCATATTATTATATTTAATTTATTTTTAGGGGGTCTTTTATGGAGATCAAGGCGAAATTTTGGATCGAAAACAATGGTGAAGTAGTGCTTGGGGGAGGTAAGGCAGAATTGCTTTTAACAGTTGATCGATTGGGTTCCATCCAACGAGCTGCTGAAGAATTTGGGATGTCCTATCGGCATGCATGGGGAGCCATAAGGAAGATTGAACAACGGGCAGGGTTTAAAATATTGGATAAGAAGCTTGGGGGTAAGGATCGTGGAGCACAATTGACGGAGAAAGGAAAGAAATTCATCGTGGAAGTGGATTCTTTTCTAAAGGAACTTCAGGCAATTGTGGAGAAGAGGTTTAGGCAGAAGTTCCAAAGGTATCATATGAAGGGAAAAATTAAGGAAGAATTCGGCAAGATAAAGGTCAGTGAAAAATATGCTTCTCCCGAGCTTTTACTTGAAAGTTTGAAAATTGATTCCTCAGGATCAATCGTAATGCATCTTGGCATTGTGCGTCCTCACTCTAAAGGTCGTAGAGTGGTTTCAATTGGATATGAGATGGACAAGAGGGCAGCAGAAAAGGAGTTATCAAACATCGCCAAAGAAATTATGACAAAGTGGAAAATACAAGACATCGCCCTGTATCGGAGGAAAGGCAGACTAAATATAGGCGATGTGATCCTTATGGCAGCTATTGCCGCTCCACACCGTAGGGAAGCCTTTGAAGCATGCGAATATGCTGTGGAGTGTATGCGTAGAATGAAATCTATCAAGAAGAAGGAGATTTTCGAATAACCATAAAAATGTAATTGAGTAGGGACTTTGTTTTAACCTTCATTTGAAGAGGGATGAAAATATTGATGCGATTGTGGAAAAATAACTATAATAGGTGCCTTAAGTGACAAACCAATACCGATCCTTTTCTACGTGGTATATATTATTTTCAAAAAGATATGAAACTCCAATCCCTATCCAACACATGAAAGAAATTGGAGGGATAACCATTGCTCAGCTGACAGGTATCACTCAGTGAAGGATTTAGGGATCAGGGATTTTCACAGAGTATTTTTTGTTTTTAATGGTTTTTATTGGATTAGTAACATGGATTTGGAAATTTCCTGCAAAACCAGTAATTCGGTAGATCATATTAGGCCTTAGTTTGAGCTTTGTCTTTGAGTGGTTGAAGATAATGAGAAGAGAATTTATTCTTAAACATTTTAAATATTTCAATTCAATAAGAAAGGTTAACCATATTTTCTTCGACTGGGGTTGGTATGGATAAGTTTGCTGGTTATATAAACGATTAAGATTGTTTATGGAGTGAAATGAAGCGACATTTCAAATATAATCGTTAGGACTAAGCTGCTGTAATGTAACTATAGAGATTCAATCGGACAACTTCATTCCTTAAAATATTTCCATCTTAGTACAATGATAGTTCTTTAAAAATTAAATAGGGTTATGGCAAATATTTTGTAGATTTCTTTGGTTCAAACATGGCATCTTATCAGCACCCACCAAAAGAAAATACTCTCTTTTAAAGGGAAAAGACAAAGATCTCCGATTTATTTGAAAATGTTTCCTATTGATACCAGGATAAGAAAACTCACAATAACGTAGCCATAGAAGATTTTAGGCTATTTTTTTTCGTCCATAGCACAAAAGCCCTATAAGATCTCTCCATTCAATTTAATGGCTTGTCGGATCTATCCATCTTTTGTTTGCCAGTACTACAGACGTTAACACCTGTCGCTCAGGAATCTTCCAGTACTTTCTAAGCAAGCGATTTTTCTCTTCTTCGGGAAGGAGTTGATAGCCATTCTTTTTATAGAACTCTATGGCCCAGGATGCATCCGCCCACGTTCCAATCAGTATAGGTTTCTCTGTCGTGGACTCAAGGTGGCGTAATAAGCGTGTCCCTATTCCCTGATTCCTTCTATTTGATCTTACGTATGCATGGCGAATGAGACTAACATCTCCTCTATCCTGAATTCCCATTACTCCAATCAAGTAACCTTTGTCTTCAAATCCCCAGAAGCAAACAAGGTCTTTAATCTCTTCCTTTAGTTCTTCTTTAGACATATAAGGCTCGTGCCAGCAATCTGCTGGTATCACTCCTTTGTAGGCTTGTGCCCCATCGTTTATTATCTCGAGAATCACCTCAAAATCAGAATCCGTCAACTTCCTGATCATGATCTACTATCTTTGGCTTAGCAATGGAATTGATTGGACTTACCAAAAACCTAAGTTTATATGAAAGGATAGTTGTTTTTAAATCTCATAAAGATTACAAAATTAATTTTATATCTTTTAAAGAGACCTGTCAACTTAGGGTTTCGGGAAGATATCCAAAATTTTTCAAGAATCCCACTAGTCAAAAGGTTAGTTGTGAACTACCTCCCCCCTTATGGACAAGGTTTCTTGGTTCAACGAGGCTACCATTTTAGTCTCTCCCCAAGCGTTACTTCCCGCAGTCCCTGCGGTAGCCTTCAGAAGAATATTCCGAGTAGCATTGAGGTCTCTATCCAAAAAAGCATTACAGAAAGGACAATGATGTATCCTTTGAGCAAGAGTTTAAAGGAACAGAGTTGCCACAAACGCTGCAATCGATGCTTGTGTAATGTGGAGACACTTTCTTTACCCTATAACCAGCCTCTGCCGCTTTGTATCTAAGATAATCGAGAAACTGACACCATCAAGCAACAGATATACTTCTGGCAAGATAATGATTTCTTACCATACCTTTTATATTCAAATCCTCTTTTATCTAATTAATTAGTATTTTCATCATATTTTCTTCTGTATAGTTTCGAATAAAATGTATTTATTCCTTGAAATTTTTGATCAATTATGGTTATTTTTTAACTGTTTTTAATAAACTCTAATTAGATTTCGAGGAGAAATTAAAAATTTCATAAATTTGTCTAAGAGGTAAAAGTAATATGAGAAATAAATTTATTAACGTTGGAGTTGGTTTTAGTGAAAATCCAAATTCTTTTGAAGCGGGAGGAGAGGCTGTAAGTAATGCCCTTAAAAACATGGGTCATAGGGATGGGAGTTTGATATTGGCTTTCTGTACAAACAAACATGATTATCGAGGTATTTTTGAAGGGATAAGATCTGAGTTAGGGGATATTCCTATTATTGGAGGGCCTGCCATCGGGGTGATCACCAATGATCGATTGGGGTATGAAGGATATCAGGTTGGGTTAGCCATTCTTCCTAAAATTCTAAGGGTTGATGTAGAGGCGGTTGGTGGTTTGGATAAGGGTGAAAAGGAGGTAGGTTTAGAATTAGGTGAGCGAATAGCTCGGAATAGAAGTCCTGCCGAGAAGCTTATTCTTCTTTTTTATGATTCCATTAAGTCTGCTCCTCCTCCTGCTCCTGTTCTCAATGTTTCTTCCTATCTCCTTGATGGATTTGAAAGGGGATTAGGGAAGAATCCTCCTATGATTGTGGGTGCAGGGTTAGTGGGGAGTTACAATTTTGACAGAGGGAAGCAGTTTTGTGGTTGGCAATTAGGGGATCAGCAGGCAGTTTCGGCTCTGCTTTCGGGTGAATTTTCTGTCTACACCAAGATCATGCATGGATGTAAGCCCATGAGTGATTATCATCGGATTACCCGGGTAGAGGGTCCAGTGGTCTATGAGATTGATGGGAAGCCCGCAATGGATGTGATTGATAATCTTTTAGGGAGCAGGCAGTGGCATTGGCGTCTTCCCCTCCTTCTTGTCACTCTGGGTGTTAATTATGGGGAGAAGTATGGTTCTTATGATGAGGAAAGCTATGTGAATCGACTCATTGTTGGGGTTCTTCCTGAGGAGAAAGCTATTGTCTTATTTGAGGCGGATTTTGAGAATGGGATGGAGTTTCAATTCATGAAGAGGAGTGTGGAGTTGATGGAGGAGTCAGCGAGGAGGGGGAGCCTTGAGATTCTGGATTATTTAAGAAAGAGGAATGAAGAGCCATTTTTTGCCCTTTATATAGATTGTGCGGGGAGGACCTCTGCCTATTCTGGGGCAGAGAGGGAAGAGGCCTCTATTGTTCAAGAAATCATTGGGAAGGAGGTTCCAATGTTAGGCTTTTATTCAGGAGTTGAGATTGCCCCCTTGTTGGGAAAGAGCCGAGGGTTGGATTGGACAGGGGTATTAATGATATTGAGCAGGAGCAGTTAAGATGAAAAAAGATGATGAACTACAAAAAATTAGAAAAGAGCGTGACTATCTTTCGAGGCAACTAGAGGAGGTTTCGAAGGAGCTGGCCCGGCTTGATCTGGTTAATTTTACTCTGACCCAGCAGAAGAGACAGGTTCTCTCGGCTTTCAATTTGATCAGACTCCTTGAGGAAAGAGTTCATCAGGCTTCCACTTTAGAGGATCTCCATCGGGTTGTAGTGAGTACTCTGGTTTCGGAGTTATTTGTTGATGGGGCTGCTTTAATAAGGGTTGACCTAAAAGCTGGGGAGCTTTTAGTATTGGACTCGGCAGGTTTCCAAGTGGAAAAGAAGGTTTTGAAGATAGGGGAGGGGATTTCTCATAAAGAGCTATTAGAACCTACTTTTGTAAATAGTGATTCCTCCCTAAAACCCTTTCATAGGTTTTTGAAAGAGAGTTTTCAGTTTCCTTTTTTTGTCTGGTCTCCTGTTTTAGAGACGGAGGAGGGGTTGGTCCTTTTTGTGGGCAATCGAGTCGAGAATTTGATGGAAAAACAGCCTTTCTCAGAAGAGAGTCTTGAGATGTTTGAGGCAATCGCTTCGGTCATCTATTTGAGGAGAGATAATATTTTAAAGACCCATCAGATGCTTCAAGAGAGGGAGGAGAGGATTGAGTTTTTAGCTGATATTATCAAGAATTCTCCCCTCAGTATATTAACGACAGACGAGAATTGGAGAATCACCTATGTGAATTCCGCTACTGAAGATTTATACGGGTGGAGGGCCCATGAGTTAATTGGTCATGATTTTAGCATTCTTTCCTCACAACCCAATTTCGTTGAGGTTCAGAAGGAGATTCTTGAAACCGTGAGGGCTGGAAGGATATGGAGGGGGGAAATTATAAGTAGGAATAAAGAGGGTGATCTTTTTTATGTGGATTCAGCCTTTTATGAAGTTTTTGACAGAGGTGGGGGTTTTTTAGCCCTGGTAGTTTTCCAGGAGGACATTTCTGAGCAGAAGCAGATGGAGGCAGAACTTCAGGAATCGAACCAGAAGTATCATCTGGTTGTGGAGAATGCCAATCAGGGAATTGTGGTTGCTCAGGATGGGAGGCTCAAGTTTTGTAATTCGAAGATCTCTGAGATGATGGGTTATTCTTTTCAAGAATTAATGTCTAAGCCCTTTATTGAGTTTGTCCATCCCGAGGATCAGGCAAGGGTTCTTGAGAATTATTTAAAACGATTGGAGTGAAGGGAACTTCCCAAAGTCTATACGTTTAGAGCGATTGATAAATGGGGTTTTACGAAATGGCTTGAGATCAATGCCACAAGAATTCAGTGGGAGGGGAGGCCTGCGACCTTAAATTTTTTGAGTGATGTCACGGAGCGGGTTCAGATGGAGGAGGAGATTCGAAGGAAGGAGGAGTATTTTCGATCACTTATTGAGAATTCGACAGATGTGATTTTTATATTGGATAAGATGGGGATAATCAAATATACCAGTCCTTCAAGTTCAAAGGTCTTGGGATACCCACCGGAAGAGCTTTTGGAGGGAAGGGGGTTAAGATATATTCATCCTGATGATGCTTCTTCAGTCAGGGGGGTTATTCAGAGGGTCACCGATGAGCCGAGTACAACGCTTGGGATGGAGTTTCGTTTTCGACATCGAGATGGTTCATGGCGAATGATGGAGGGTTTTGCACGGAATCTTCTTCATGTGCCATCGATTCAGGGGATTGTGGTGAATGTCCGGGACATTACGGAGCAGAGGGCGGCGGAGCAGGAGATCGATTCGCTTCAGGAACAGTTCCGCCAATCCCAGAAGATGGAGGCCATTGGGCGGTTAGCGGGCGGTATTGCCCACGATTTTAATAATCTTCTTTCAATCATTCAGGGTTATAGTGATTTATCTCTTCTTAGCCTTGAGCAGGGAGATCCTTTGAGAGAAAACATTGAGCAAATACAGAGAGCGAGTCGGAAGGCGGCCGATCTCACACGGAAGCTTTTAGCCTTTAGTCGACGTCAGGTGATGGAGATGAGGGTTCTGGATCTAAATCTACTTCTCAAAAATCTTGAGAAGATGTTGCGTCGGTTAATTGGGGAGGATATTGAGCTTTCTATCCTTCAGGGTGAAGGACTTGGGAGGGTGAAAGCAGATCCTGGACAGCTTGAGCAAGTCATTCTGAACCTTGTGGTTAATGCGAGAGATGCTATGCCATCAGGTGGAAAGCTTACGATTGAGACGGCAAATGTGAAATTAGATGAGGCTTATGCAAGGGCACATATTGCGGTAAAGTCTGGGGATTATGTTTTGCTCTCGATCAGTGATACAGGGGAAGGGATGACTCCTGAGGTAAGGGAGCGGATCTTTGAGCCCTTTTTTACAACCAAGCAAAAAGGTACTGGGTTGGGTTTATCAACGGTCTATGGGATTGTGAAGCAGAGTGGTGGGAACATCTGGGTTTACAGTGAGCCCGGTCGGGGGACGAGCTTTAAGATCTATCTCCCCAGGGTGGATGAGCCTCTTGAAGAGACCAGGGAGGTGATTGGAGAGGAAAATCTTCCGAAGGGGAATGAGACGGTGTTGGTTGTAGAAGATGAAGAGGAGGTTCGTAAGATTGCCATGGAAATATTACGTAGGCAGGGATATAAGGTTTTGGAGGCTCCTCAAGGAGGAGATGCTTTTCTCATCTGTGAGAAGTATGATGGGCCGATCCATTTGATGCTGACAGATGTGGTTATGCCAAGGATGGATGGTATAGAATTGGCTCAGCGATTGCTTTCGATGCGTCCCGAAATGAGGGTTATTTATATGTCGGGGTATGCGGATAATGCAATTCATCGGCATGGTTTTTTTGAGGAAGGGGTAGATTATATTCAGAAACCATTTACAGTGAGCGGGCTGGCAAGAAAGGTCCGAGAGGTATTAGATAAAGATAAAAAGAATTAGAAATCAGAGCCTTTAAAGGTTTACAAATTTGGATAAAAGGTCATTTATATTAGAGTCTTTTTTTCTCTCTTTCCAGTTATCTTTAAAAATTTGGCTTTGTGATGGGGGTGAATATAAGTGGATGAGTATGATCTTATCAGAGAGAAGGCAAAAGAACTGGCTCATGGATTAGTTTCAGAAGAGGGGATTTCTGAAAATATAAATGAGTTTGTTCGTGATAGGATTCTCTATTGTTTGGACGAGTGGGATGTGAAGCCTATTGAGGTTTTGAATAAGGGGCGAGGGATGTGTGCAGGGAAGGCATTATTGGCCTCAGAGTTACACAGGGCAGTTAACATCTCCACTCGGTTCAAGGTAATAAAGATTTTGGGGGAGGGAGGAATTTTAGACTTTGTGAAGCAACAATTGAGGGAATGTAAAGACTCCTCTTATTCATTAGGAGAGATGGAGAAGGTAAGAGAGGCTATTCTTTCGCTTCCTCCTGAACGTGACCATATTATTCTTCAGGTCTTCCTTCGTGGGCAATGGAGGGACTTTGATATTGCTCGTGATAAAGATTTGGATTTAGGGATGCGACTTCTTGGGATACGAAGGGAGAGTAATGTTGTTTCCGAAGAGGGTGTTTTTGATTCTTTAGATCGATGGATTGAGGAAAGGATGAGGCGGCGAACCATCCTCAAAGATAGGGAGTTAGTTTTCAGGGTGATAAATGAACAGATTGAGAAGATAAGGTTTGTGGGTCTTAGGGATTTTAGACAATGATGTTGTGTTGAGTGAATTTAGGAGTATTTATTTTATGGTTGTAGGGCCTGTCTATCTTTCAAAAATAAAGAAAAGTGTATACATCAAACATATCTTTTTGAGATTGAAAGGGAAATAAGGGTTGCCTTTTATCAAAGATTTCTCTTAATTCAGAAGAATCAACAAGAGATTTTCAAAATCCCCTTAAAAATTAGGAATATTTTTTTCAATTTAAAATAAGTTTCCACTGGGCGCTTGACAGTTTTAATCTTTTTTTGTTAACATAAATCACAGTGAAATAGATTATATCCAGGTGTAGGGAACCCCGTGACTCCAACAAAAGGAGAAGTCGAGGACGGACCCGCCGCTGTAATCGGGGACGAAACCTACAGAAAGCCACTGTCTGGAGCCTATAAGGGCTAAGAAGGACGGGAAGGCGTAGGGAGTAGGATGATCCGAAAGTCAGAAAACCTGCCTGGATATACTTCACACAGTGGTCTTCGAGGCTAAGACCGTGAAGGGTTCATGCGGGTAAAGATCCCCGGTCTTTCATACGAAGGCCGGGGATTTTTTTTAAAAAATCTTTTTTGAAAATTTGAATAGACAATTGGGATCAGGAAGTGAAGAAGAGTGATGGATGTAATTTCAATTTTAAGAAAGAAACTTGAGATAGCAGTTGGAAGAAATACATCCTCAGGGGTCCTCTTTTCAGGAGGACTCGATTCAAGCATTTTAGCCCAGCTTAACAGGAATGTAGTAGCTCTTACAGTGACTCTGGAATCTGAAGGGGAAGATATTCTTTATGCTAATTTTCTGGCAAGAAAATTAGGTTTAAAACATTTTTATAAAATCGTTGACGTTGATGAGGCAATTGATTCTATACCAGAAGTTATAAAGATTCTTAAAAGTTTTGATCCTGCCCTTCCAAATGATCTGGTCATCTATTTCTCATTAAAAACGGCGAAGGAAAAAGGGATAGCTCGTGTAATGACCGGGGATGGTGCCGATGAACTATTTGCAGGCTATGATTTTATGAAGGAACTCAAGGACCCTGAAGGTTATATCAAACGAATTGCCAGATCCATGACATTTAGCTCTAACCTGATAGGGGATTTTTTAGAGATTGAGATCAGTCAGCCTTATCTCGATAAGGAATTTGTGGAATTTTCTCTCAGCATACCCATTGATCTTAAGATTAGAAAAGAAGGAGAGAGGCTGTGGGGTAAATGGATTTTGAGGAAAGCCTTTGAGGATTTACTTCCTTCTGAATCAATATGGCAGGGCAAGAGGCCATTGGAGCAGGGTTCTGGAATGACACGATTAAGAAAGATTATTAGCGATTTAGTTTCAGATGAAGATTTTGAAAGGGGAAAAAAGGAAAGTCAGGTCAAATTTATGAATAAGGAACATTTCTATTATTACGGAATCTATCAGAATGTGGTTGGACCAATTCCTGAACCTCAGGGGAATGAAAAGAGGTGTCCAGCTTGTGGAGCAGGAATGAAATTAAAATCTTATCATTGTCGGGTATGTGGTTGGGTAGAGGCGATTTTATGAAAAAAGAGATAGAGGCATTTTGTTGCTGGAGTGGGGGCAAGGAGAGTGCCCTATCTTTTTACAGGGCAGAAGGCTCAGGGATCCATATCACTTATCTTATTAATATGATTTCAGAGGATGGTCGATATTCTCGATCCCACGGAGTTGATTCAGAATTATTAAGAAGTCAGGGGGACTCCATAGGAGTTCCTGTTCTTCAGTATAGAACCACGTGGGAGAGTTATGAAGTAGAATTTAAAAGGGCAATATCAAAAGTAAAGGAGAAAAGAATTTGTGTAGGTGTTTTTGGGGATATTGATCTGGAGGAGCATCGGGATTGGATAGAAAGGGTCTGTAAGGAGATGGAGGTTCAGCCCTTTTTGCCGCTCTGGAAAAGAAAGAGGGAAGATTTGCTTATAGAATTTGTTGAGGAGGGATTTAAGGCGATTCTTATTACGGTTGACTCTCGTTTTTTAGGAGAGCAGTGGCTGGGACGTAAGATTGATAAGGAATTTATATCCGATTTAATGAAGATGAAGAAGGTAGACCTCTGTGGAGAGAATGGAGAATACCATAGTTTTGTTTACGATGGTCCTATTTTTAAGAAGCCGGTTGAATTTAGGGTAGGTGAGAAGAGATTTAGAGATAATCATTGGTTTTTAGATTTGAAATGTTCAAAATCCTTTTAATTGGCCTTACTTAATTTTAAATGGGGATGAAGTTTTGAACATCTATCATATTACTTATGCACCAGAGGATAGAAGCCTTTACTTCCATTTTTGGGGCTGTAATATGGGGTGTCGTGGATGTCTGTGCCAGAAGGAAATTTACGATTGCCATTTGAAGGAAACAAAAACTTCACTTTTTGAAGGGAATAGGAAATTTCATGTGAAACCATCCCGGTTATTAGAATTTTATCAAGTTCTTGAGATTATAAAATCTATCAAATTTGATAAAGTCCTATTTATGGGGATGGAGCCTACCATAGATTCAGAACTTCCTGGTTTAGCAGAGACCCTTAAGAAAAATTTTCAAGCCTATACTATCCTCCTGACAAATGGTTTGAGGCTTGTTTCATTGGAGTATATTGATGAGATTGTCGTAAGTCTTAAGGCTTACCGGGATAAACTTCATCGGGAGTATACAGGGGTTTCTAACAAGGAAATAAAGAAAAATTTCTTCGAAATCTATTCGATGGGAAAAAGGCTCAGGGCTGAAAGTGTTTTTATCCCTGATTATATTGATTTTTCTGAAATTGAGAATATTGCTAAGTTTATTGCCAAAATAGATAGAAGAATTCCTTATAGAATTGACGCTTATTTCCCTGCGGGGAGAAACCCATGGAGAAGGGCTACCCCTGAGGAGGTAGAGAAGGCGGTTCGAATAGCCAGAAGACATCTTATCAATGTCTCCTGTATAAGGGGGGATGAGGAACTTAAGTTTGATGTTTTGCGATTATATTGAAAGGAGGGTGAGATGCGAGGGTATGTGGAGGATCTTCTGGAGTTAATTAGAAGGAGGGCAGATAATGTTGAAATCGTCATTACCGGTCGGAGGGCTGATGCCCGGTTGGTAGTGGCTGCTGACTTAGTGACCGAGATGAAGGAGGTTAAGCATTACTATTGGAAGGGGGATCAGGCAAGGGATGGAATCGAAAGATAGATCTATGAAAAAGAGAGAGAATAAGAGATTAATTTTTTTACTTATCGGTTTCTTTTTGTTCTTCGGTTTTGCAGAGACCTATTCTTTTCCATTGAAGGTGAGAGATGATTTAGGGAGGGAGATAGAGTTTGTCAGAAAACCAGAAAGGATTGTTTCTCTATCTCCTTCCAACACGGAGATCCTGTTTGCTTTGGGGCTCGGGAGTCATATCATTGGAGTAACTGATCATTGCAACTATCCTGATGCAGTAAGAGAAAAACTCCGAGTAGGAGGATTTGCCAATCCTAACATAGAGAAGATCATCGCGTTAGATCCCGATCTTATTCTCGCCTTTGGTTTGCTTCAGAAGCCAATTGTTAGATTATTAGAGAATAGAGGAAAAAAGACATTCTGGGTTAATCCTCATTCTATCAAAGATATATTTGATTCCATTGAAAGGATTGGGAGGATAACCGGAGCAGTTTCTGAGGCAAAACATTTAAAGCAGATGATGAAGGAGAGGTTAAGTATCTTGGAAGAAAAACTAAAAGATATTACTGAGAGAAAGAGGCCCACACTTTTTAGGATAATGGGATTGGATCCTCTGGGAACAGTTGGAGGAGATTCCTTTCAGACGGATGTCTTTCATCTGGCAGGGGGGAAGAATGTATTTGGTGATATTAAGAGAGATTATTTTGAGGTTGATGAGAAGGCACTCTTTGAACGTAATCCAGAGGTAATCCTCATATGCGGTGAAGATGAGGAAAGGTTAAAGGAAAGAGTAAGAGAGCATCCTGTGCTCAAGAATCTTTCTTCGGTAAAGAGGGATAGGATATTTGTGATTTCCTGTGATTTGATCTGTCGACCGGGACCAAGGGTGGTAGAGGCGATTGAAAGAATTTCTGGCTACCTTTATTCAGAAAGATTCCATCCCCAGAGAATTATATCACTTGGACCATCGATCAGTGAATCCATTTATCTATTAGGACTCGGAGATCGATTGGTAGGGGTAACTACTTATTGTGAAAGGCCTCCTGATGTGAGGCTGAAAGAGAAGGTTGGAAGTGTAATAGAGGTTGATATAGAGAAGATTGTAGCACTTAAGCCTGATATAGTTCTGGCAACATCGCTCACCAATCCTAAAGCAGTCAAAAAACTGAGGAGATTAGGGATAAGAGTGGTGAGGCTTTCTTCCCCAAAAAATTTTGAAGAGCTTTGCGAACAATTTTTGGAATTGGGAAGGATTTCGGGTCGAGAGCTCATTGCAAGAGAAATAGTGGAGGAGGTAAAGGCAAAAGTGAGTCATTTGAGGCAAGGGGTTAAGGGTTTACCTATGCCAAAGGTTTTTGTTCAGGTGGGAGCAAAACCCCTGTTTACTGTAGTAGGGGATTCTTTAATAAATGATTTTATAAAGTTTGCTGGAGGATTAAATATTGCTCAAAACTCACTCAGCGGTTTTTATACGAGAGAGGAGGTCCTCAGAAGTGATCCGGATATCATCATTATTGTGACGATGGGAATTTCAGGCGAGCAGGAGATGGAGATATGGCAGCGATATAGGACACTTCCTGCTGTAAGGAATAATAGGATTTATATATTTGATTCATATAGGCTTTGTAGTCCTACTCCAGTAAGTTTTGTTGAAACCCTGGAGAAACTCATTTCGCTTTTACATCCTGAAAAGAGGAGTAAATGAGAGAAAAAGTCTCTTATTGGTTGATCTGGGTTTTTGTTCTGTCTGGGTTCCTTTTAGGGATTGGATTATTTTCTTTATGGGTGGGGCCCAAAAGAATTCCATTTAGTACCCTTATTTCTCTCATCTTTGAAAGGAGAATTTCAACGGAGTCCAGTATCCTGTTTGATATTCGGCTTCCACGGATTATTTTAGGTTTTGCGATAGGGGGTTCATTGAGCTTAGCAGGGGTTATTTTACAGGGGATGTTTCGAAATCCCCTGGTAGAACCCTATACACTTGGTATTTCAGGTGGAGCAGGATTAGGGGTTTCTCTAAATATTGTATTAAGAGTCCATCAAAGAGTGGGGGTTTTAAGTCTTCCTCTTTCAGGTTTTTTGGGAGCACTCTCAGTAGTCTTTTTTCTTTACTTTTTAAGCGCGAGGAGAGGAGTACTAAAGATTCATAATCTCCTGCTATATGGGGTGATGATAAGCTTTATTTCCTCATCTTTAATTATGCTCATTATGGCAGTTTCTCGTGTGGAGGATCTTCATGGAATCATCTTCTGGATGATGGGATCTTTGGAGGAACCCAATGGGTTTCTTATAAGATTAACCTTTATTCTCTCTATTGTGGGTTTGGTCCTTTCTTATCTTTTTTCAATTTCTCTAAATGCCCTTTCTGTTGGGGAAGAGGAGGCTTTCCATTTAGGAGTAGATGTTGAGAAGACAAAACGTTTTCTTTTTCTTGTGGCTACTCTTCTTACGGGTATTAGTGTTTCTGTAGCAGGTATGATTGGATTTGTAGGATTAGTAGTGCCTCATTTTGTACGCATTTTTATTGGTAGAGATCATAGGATTCTTTTATTAGGTTCTTTTCTTTGTGGATCTTCGTTCTTAATCCTCTGTGATACTCTGGCAAGAACAGTAATTGCTCCATCGGAGTTGCCTGTGGGTGTAATCACAGGGATTTTAGGTGGAAGTCTTTTTATTTACGCCTTAGGGAAGAGGAATATGGTTTTGTGAGGAGAAAGTGCTACTTGAGGTGAGAAATCTAACCTGTGGATATGGGGCAAAGGTCATTCTTCGGGAGATTGATTTTCAGCTCCCAAAGGGAGAGCTTTTAGGAATTATAGGCCCTAATGGTTCAGGAAAGACCACTCTTCTCCGGGCGATAACTAAAGTGATAAAGCCCATGGGAGGGGTAATCCTTTTTGAAGGAAGAGACATAAAGGAGATTTCTTATAAGGAGCTTGCAAGGAAGATTTCTATTGTTTCTCAGAATCATGAGACAGGTTGGATGGGTGTTGAGGAATTTGTCTTACTTGGTAGAATTCCCTATTATAGGAAGCTTCAATTTTTGGAGAGGAGGAATGATCTTGAGATTGCCAGACGATGGATGAGGCTTACGGGTACTATCGGGCTTAAAGATCGTCTTTTAGGGGAGTTAAGTGGCGGTGAGAGACAACTTGTTCATCTGGCTCGTGCATTAACACAGGAGCCAGAGCTTCTTCTCTTAGATGAGCCTACAGCCCATCTCGATATAACTCATCAGGTTGCTATTTTAGATCTGGTCAGGAAGCTCAACAAGGAGTTTGGGTTGACAGTGGTGATGGTGCTTCACGACCTTAATTTAGCCAGTGAGTACTGTCAGCGCCTCATTCTTATTAATGACGGCAGGATCTATAGGGAGGGATCTCCTGAGGAGGTATTGAGTTATAAAATCGTTGAAGAAGTTTATAAAACGGTAGTAGTTGTGGAGAAAAATCCAATTACAGGTAGGCCCTATGTCTTTTTAGTTCCGGAGGATAAACAAAAAAGGACGAAAAGGAGGTGGGAAAAGTATATGGTTTAGTTAAAATTCATTTTAGGCGTTGTAAGATGGTGAAATTTAAAAATTTAATAAAAAACCAGATAGGCAAAGGAAATGAAGGTGTGATCCCTTCTACTGCCCCGCAACGGTAATCTCTCAACTGGGAGGAGTCCGGACCATTGCCTATTTCGGGAAGTATTCTCGAGGGAGGAGAAGAGATGGAAAAGAAGATATTTATTTTAATAACTATGTTGTTTTTAATCCCAAATATTACTTTTGCTGAGGTTAAAAAAGAAGAGGTTACATTGGAGGAGATTGTTGTTACTGCCAGTCGGATAGAGGAGTCGCCAAAGGAGGTGGCAAGTTCAGTAACAGTAATTACTGAGAAGGAGATAGAGAATAGAAAGGCAAGGACAGTTTTTGAGGTTTTAAGGAGTGTTCCCGGTCTGGATGTCCGACAAAGTGGGGGCCCTGGTAAGTTGACAGATATTTTCATTAGAGGGGCTAAGTCCGAACATACCCTTGTGATGATTGATGGTGTAGAGATGAACGATCCCATGAGTACTGGCCGTGGTTATGACCTTTCTAAACTCACTGTAGACAATATTGAGCGGATTGAGATTGTTCGTGGTCCTCAGAGTACACTTTATGGTTCGGATGCAATTGGGGGTGTAATAAACATTATTACAAAGAAAGGAGAAGGGAAACCAAAATTCTTTTTTTCAGGAGAGGGAGGATCCTACCATACCTATCTTGGGACCGTGGGTTTAAGTGGTGGGACAAAATTGGTCAATTATTCTTTTGGGATTTTCCATTTTGATACCAAGGGTTTTTCTGCGGCCAATAAAAAATATGGGAATACTGAGAAGGATGGTCACCGAAATACTTCATTCTCTACAAGATTAGGCCTTACACCTATTGAGCCTTCCGAGATCGACCTTATCTTGAGATATATGGATTCTAAGACAGACCTGGATCTGGGAGGTGGAGCGAATAAAGATGATCCTAATTATGTTTTAGAATCAAGAGAGCTCTTTTTAAGGACTCAGGGAAGGCTACTTCTATTTGATGGACTATGGGAGCAAAAATTAGGTTTTTCTTTAGCTGACCATGATAGGGATTATAGGGATAAACAGGATCCCCTTCATCCCTTTGATTCTTCGAAGGGAACCTATGATGGAACGATGTTGAAGATGGACTGGCAGCACAATCTCTTTTTTCATAAAACAAATACTCTTACTCTGGGAGTTGAATATGAGAAAGAGAAAGGGGAATTCAGGTATTTTTCTGAAAGCATGTGGGGACCATATGAAAGCGTTTTTCCTGAAAAGAGTGCTTCGACAAAAGCCTTCTATTTTCAGGATAAGCTTTCATACTATGAGAGCTTTTTTGCAACTCTGGGTTTAAGAGTAGATGACCACAGTCGTTTTGGAAGTAAGGCGACTTTTCGGATAGCTCCTTCATATCTTTTTAAGAAGACTGGAACCAGGATAAAGGGAACCTATGGGACAGGTTTTAAGGCTCCAACCCTTTATCAACTTTTTGCACCAGCAACAGCATGGGGGCCTATAGGCAATCCAAATCTTAAACCTGAAAAGAGCAAAGGTTGGGATGGAGGGTTTGAGCAGTTTCTGTTTGGTGAGAAGGTAAGCCTTGGAGCAACCTACTTCAGAAATGACTTCAAGGACCTTGTCGATTTCGATTGGGTTCAGGGATATATCAATATTGATAAGGCCAGGACAGAAGGGGTAGAATTTTTTATATCGGTTTGCCCCATCGAAGATCTTACCCTTAGTGCCAATTATACCTATACAGATACTGAAGATAAAGAGACTAAAGAGAAGCTTTTAAGAAGGCCCAGGCATAAAGGGGGCTTGAACCTGGGCTACCGATTCCTTGATAAAGGAAACATCAATCTCAATCTGATCTATGTTGGAAGAAGGGATGATTTTACACCTTATCCTAAAAGAGGAGAGGTGGGAGGTTATACCTTAGTGAATCTTGCATCCTCTTATGATATTCACAAGAATTTTCAGATTTTTGGTCGTATTGAAAATCTTTTTAACAAGAAATATGAAGATGTTTGGGGATATGGGACAGCAGGTTTTTCCATTTTTGGAGGGATAAAACTTAAATTTTAACAAATGAGTGGTTTTATAAAACTAAGGGAGGTTATACCCATTCAAAGTGGATATAACCTCCCCTTTATCTCCCCATAAATATAGGTTAAAAGATGAATGTTTTTGAACTTTCGGCAGCCTATATTGTTGATTGGGTTTTTGGAGACCCTACCAATTATCCGCACCCTGTTAAGTTAATAGGTAAAGCCATCAAGTTTTTAGAAAATAAATTGCTTTATAAGGCCTATTCACCTTCTATACAACGTCTTCTTGGTGGAATTTTATTAATATCTATAACTTTAATGTCAGGAACCTCTACATGGGCGATAATTCGATTGGTTGAATGGGTTCATCCAACCCTATCTTTTATTGCAACTATTTTTTTCGCTTATACCACGCTTGCTACTCGAAATCTCTATGATGAGGTAAGAAAAGTAATTAAAACTTTGGAAAAAGGCGATTTGAGTCGTGCTCGTAAAGAAGTTGAATTTTTGGTTAGCCGGGATACGGATCAACTCGATGAAAAAGAGGTTTGCCGTGCACTCATTGAAACAGTTTCAGAAAATACTTCAGATGGAATCATTGCACCTCTTTTCTATTTGACGATAGGAGGTCCAATAATGGCAGTTGTCTATAAAGCAATTAATACCTTAGATTCTATGGTAGGCTATGAAAACGATCGTTACAGATATTTTGGATGGGCTTCAGCTAAGGCGGATGACTTGGCAAATTTTCTCCCTGCAAGAATCACGGCTCTTTTATATATTCTCTCCTCATTCATTTTAGGGAAAAATTGGAAAATGGCATGGAAGGTAGCATGGAGGGATGGTCGAAAAAATCTAAGTCCCAATAGCGGATATCCTGAGGCCGCTTTGGCAGGGTCACTGGGTATTCAACTGGGAGGGGAAAATTTTTATTTTGGAAAGCCTAAGGAAAAACCCTTAATAGGTGAACCAAAAGAGCCAATCAGTATCCATAAGGTGAAGGAATCCCTCTATTTGATGGTGGTGACATCTTTAATTGGATGGATCATTATGATTACATTTCTCTTTTTAAACAAGGTGATATTTTAACATTTTGATAAAGGAGTTAAAGAATGATACACTGTCATGGTGGTAATGTTTGGGAAGCTCATCAAAAATATAAAATTCCTCCCGAAGAGATCATAGATTTTAGTGCTAATATAAATCCCATGAAAATCCCTCCGGAGGTGAAAAAGATTCTAAAAGAAAGATTAAATGTTATATCTTATTATCCAGATCCGGAATGTAAAGAATTAAAGAATAAACTTTCTAAATCTTTAAACATACCCTATAGAAACCTCATTGTTGGAAATGGCTCCAATGAGTTAATCTTTCTTTACACTCGGACACTGAACCCCAAAAGAGGGCTCATTCCCATCCCCACTTATAGCGAATATGAAAGGGCACTCAAAAATATTAAAGCAAGGATAAAATTTGTTCAGCTAAGGGAAGATAAGGACTTTAAGATTGATCCAAAAGAGATTATTGATCGGCTTCGTGGAATAGAAGTCCTTTTTCTCTGTAATCCAAATAATCCTACTGGGTATCTAACCCCTAAGGAAGAACTCCTTCAATTACTTGAGGTTACTGAGAGAAAAAGAGTTTTCTTAATCCTTGATGAAACTTTCATTGACCTTAAAGAGGAAGAGAGCTTAATCCGAGAGGTACCTAAAAGGGAATACCTGTTTATCTTACGATCATTCAGCAAATTTTTCGGCATTCCAGGGTTACGATTAGGATATGGCGTGGGGAGTAAGAAATTTATTAAAAGATTAGAAAAAATCCGAGAACCTTGGACAGTCAATATTTTTGCTCAGTTAGCTGGTAGTCAGATTTTGAATGAATTCAATTATATAAAGCGCTCTCGATCGTATATAGAAAAAGAAAAGAGGCTCTTTTTTGAAGAATTGCTAAAAATAAATGGAATTAAACCTTATCCGTCATCAGCTAATTTTATTCTCGTGAAAATAGAAGCACCTGTTACATCCACTAGAATTCAAGAGGAGCTAATAAAACATAGAATTATGGTGAGAGATTGTTCTAATTTTCGAGGATTTAAAGGATCGTTCATCCGAATGGCGGTAAGGACTCGCAAAGAAAATTTGAGCTTAATTAAAGCTCTTAAGGAGATTTTGCGTGAATTTGGCCAAAATTAAAGGATACAAAAATGAATCAAAAAATCCTGAAAAATTATAAAAAGAAATTTCCATTTAAATTGGCTACGACTTCCTATATTATTCCTGATAAAATAATTCCTAATGTGAACTTCCTTTCTCCTTTCTTTGATGAGATTGAACTTTTGCTTTTTGAGAGTCCGAAAGAAAACAACATTCCAGAAAGAGAGGAGATCGACTCCCTTAGAGAGATCTCCATTCAAGTAGGAATAAGTTATAATATCCATCTTCCTATTGATGTCTTCCTTGGAGACGAAAATAAAGAAACAAGGCAGAGAGGAGTGTCTATGATAAAGAGAGTAATTCGTCAGACGCTTCCCCTTGAGCCCTCTTTTTATACCCTTCATCTCGATTTAAGGGATGCCTATATAGAGGATATAGTACCTTGGAAATATAGAATCATTGAGAGCCTAAAAGGGATTATGGAGACGGGAGTCGAGGCAAAAAGAATTTCTATCGAAACACTAAGTTACCCATTTGAGTGGATTGAAGATATTTTATATAAATTTAATTTTTCTGTGTGTCTTGATATTGGACATATTCTTTTCTATAAAAAGAGTCTTAAAGATTATCTTAATCGATATCTTTCCCGGGCAGATATTCTTCATCTTCATGGATACAAGAATGGTGTGGATCATCTTGGTATTGATAGATTATCAGAGGGAGATCTGGAATTAATCTTCTCTTATTTGAAAGAATATAAGGGAATAGTTTCCATAGAGGTCTTCTCTCTAAAGGAGTTGCGCAAGTCTCTAAGAGTTTTGGAGGGGAAATGGGTAAAAAATTGATCTTCATTATAGGAGGAGCTCGAAGTGGTAAAAGCCGCTTTGCTCTTGATTATGCAAATCGACATTTCTCTAAGAAAATATATCTTGCTACCTGCGAAGTGCTTGATGAAGAGATGGTCCAGCGTGTGGAAAACCATAAGAAGATGAGAGGCCCAGAATGGTTAACTATTGAAGAACCAATTAATATTTTAGAAAGAATTAATCAATTTTGGGAAAAAGGCGACGTAATATTGATAGATTGCCTTACGCTCTGGCTCTCAAATCTTTTAATGAGAGGAGAGAGCGACAAAAATATAATTGAAGAAATTGGTAGTCTCATCAAAGCCATCAAAAATAATCAAACATCGTTTATCATTGTATCGAATGAAGTAGGAATGGGGATAGTACCAAGTGATCCGTTGAACCGTCGTTTCAGAGATCTTCAGGGGATGGCCAATCAGAAGTTTGGCGAGGCTTCTGACATAGTAATTTTTATGTTTGCAGGAATTCCGATGATCTTAAAAGGTGAGTTATAAAGGTGAAAGATTTTCTTCAAGCTCTCTCATTCCTTACCATTATACCTGCTGGCAAAATTCTACATTTTCCATTGGAAGGGAAAGAATTAGCTCGTTCAATGGCCTTTTTCCCTTTAGTAGGGCTTTTAATTGGTCTGCTTTTAGCTTTAGGCTTTTATCTCTTTTCTTTAATGCTTCCGAGATCCCTTGTTCTCTGGTTAACAATATGGCTTCTTGCCTTTTTAACGAGAGGACTTCATCTGGATGGTTTTTCAGATACCCTCGATGGTCTTGCCTCTGGAGGTTCAAAAGAAAGGATTCTTGAGGTGATGAGAGATAGTCGAATTGGTACTTTCGGAGTATTCAGTCTTATCTTTCTAATCGGGGCTAAATATTTGGCACTTGATCAGATTAAAGATTCCTCTATCTATTCTTCACTGGTCTTGATGACAGTTTTAGGAAGAAATTCTATGGTTTTGGTATGTTTTAGATCTCCTTATGCAAGACCAGGCAATGGGTTAGGGAAACTCTTTACAGAGTGTTTAGGAATTCGTGAGGTCATATTTTCCTTGTTATTAGCCTTAGTGATCACTTTATTTTTTGTTGGACTCAAAGGGATTTTAGTTTTTATAATAGTTCTTATTTTCAGTTTTGCGTATCGATTTTATTTCATTAAAAAATTAGGAGGTGTAACAGGAGATATCATTGGTGCTTCAAATGAATTTGTAGAACTTCTCAGTATTGTGTTTTTGATTATTTTGAAGAAGATTTAGAGGCAAATCATTTCATAAGATCACAATTTTGGTTAATTCATTGGAAGGAGGTTAATTTGGATAAGATAGGGAGTGTGGTTTCTCAAATTAAACCCCTTGATAAGGGAGCTATGGAAGAGGCAAGAAGAAGACAGGATAGTCTTACAAAACCCCGCGGTTCACTTGGTAAATTGGAATCTCTATCAATTCAGATAGCAGGAATAAAAGGTGAGGCAAGACCAAAAATCCATCATAAAGTTATTTTCACATTGGCCTCAGACCACGGAGTTACAAAGGAGAGAGTAAGCGCGTATCCTTCAGAAGTTACTGTTCAGATGGTTTATAACTTTCTTCGGGGTGGGGCGGCAATTAATGTACTTTCACGTCATATTGGGGCAAGGGTAGTAATTGCAGACCTTGGAGTTGCTTCCCCTATCGGAGCCCATCCTGAGTTAAAGAATAAGAAAGTGGCTATGGGAACACAGAATATAGCTGAGGGACCTGCTATGAGTCGCGAAGAAGCCATTCGAGCCATAGAGTCAGGAATTGAATTAGTGGAAGAGGAGTTACTGAAAGGCATAGATATATTAGGAACTGGAGATATGGGCATAGGAAATACTACCTCTTCCAGTGCTATAGCAGCAGTATTAACTAAAACTGATGTAAAAAAAGTTACAGGCAGAGGGACAGGTCTTGATGAAGAAGGATGGAGAAAGAAGATAAATGTGATCCAGAAGGCGATAAAAATAAATCAACCTGACCCTAATGATCCTATAGATGTTCTATCCAAAGTAGGAGGATTTGAAATAGGAGGCCTTGTTGGTGTAATTTTAGCCGGTGCAAAAAACCGCATACCTGTCGTTATCGATGGTTTCATATCTGGAGCAGCAGCACTGATTGCCACTTCTTTATCAAAAGCTGTAAAGCCTTATCTTGTTGCCTCCCATCAATCAGCTGAGCCAGGTCATAAAATCATTTTGAAGCATCTTGGTCTAAAACCTTTAATTGATCTTGATCTTCGTTTGGGTGAGGGAACTGGAGCAGCACTTGGGATATTTTTTGCTGAGGCAAGTTTGAAGATCTTAAATGAGATGGCAACATTTATAGAGGCTGGTGTATCTCAATCATTATAGCCTAATCCGAATTACAATTTTGAACAAAATGGATATTTTTTATCATTGAATTCCCTTTTTTGTCACTCAACAATTATTCGACAAAACTAAAAACTTTTTAAAATCAGCAGGTTAACCCCTAATTACCTCAATTTTCATTATATTGGCATATAAATTGCTCTTAATAAAAATCGATAATAATCGAAAAAAAATTATAAAACCGGACCAAGTTAAAAATGGATATTATCA
>Ga0078972_1000937_pt1 | contig 117475 bp, 125 predicted proteins | sample YelNatPaOPGAMG01_FD_67568 | JGI IMG/M metagenome (GOLD analysis project Ga0078972, IMG submission 67568) | Hot spring thermophilic microbial communities from Obsidian Pool, Yellowstone National Park, USA - OP-RAMG-01 (SPADES assembly) (version 2) | ecosystem: Environmental > Aquatic > Thermal... | reverse complement strand
CGTTTGCGAAAGATGTGGATTTGTAGTTGATAGAGATTACAATGCTGCGATGAACATTTTGAAGTCAGGGCTGGGACAGCCCGTTGAGCCTGTCAATACCTATGACCACCAAAGAGGTGGTAGGTTTGAGGAAGCTCCTCTACTCTGTGAAATCTCCGCAAAAGAAATTATCACAGGGCAAGAGCTTTCTATGAGGCAGGAAGCCCCATCTGTAAGGGTGGGGTAGTTCACTTTACTAAATTGCTTCTTTGAAATCAATTTAATATTTTGGATATTGTGAAACGTCTTCAATTATATCAACATAACTTATAAACATTCTTCTGCAACAGTATCTTTTTACTCCAAGGTCATTTAAAACATCCTCTGGATCTTCATGATTCTGCTTTACCCTTTTTTCAAACTCTTCCCATTTGTCCCCAATTACGGCTCCACACGTAAAACATCTTACAGGAAACATCATTTTCTCACCTATAACTCTTTTGGAACCTCGCTCTTGCCTTTGGACCCTTAAACTTCTTTGGTTCCACAGTTCTATAATCTCTTACAAGCATATAACGGTCATACTTTAAAAATTCTCTTTCTAAACCTTTTCTAAATCCAACTAAAGCTCTTGCTATTGCAATCCTGCATGCTTCTGCTTGGGCGATTGGGCCAGAACCTTCTACACTTACTTCGATATCCAAACCTTTTGCAACTTCTTGAGCTGTTTTTGAAATTTTTATTGGTTCTAATATCACATCCCTCAAATACTCAGGAGTAAAAGCATCAATTGAGATTTTGTTTATCCTTATTTTTCCATTTCCCTCTTTAGCTACTGCTCTTGCTATAGCCTCCTTTCTTTTTCCAACACCAATAGCAACTTTTTTCTTCTTCATTCTTTCACTTCATATCCAAGAAGTTTTGAAAGTTCTCCAACTTCTAAATATTCCTCTTTTAAATCGTTAGCTTTTTTCATATCTGGTTCAAGCTTTTTGTAATCTTTCAGGTTTATTCCTTTTACATTTTCACCAATAAAGACTCTTAACCTCTTATAGGCTTCTCTTCCAGCTTTCCTTTTATAAGGAAGCATTCCTCTTATTATTCTTTTTACTAATAAATCTGGTCTTCTTGACCAGTATGGAGAATGTTCCGGATTTGCTTTGTCCTTCCAGTTGAGTTTCTCTTTATACTTTTCTACTATAACTTCTTTCTCTCCACTGATAACTAACTTTTCTGCATTTATTAAAGCAACGTGGTTTCCTTCTAAAAGAAGTTTAGCTACATATGTAGCTAATCTTCCAAGCACGTATTTGTTTCCATCTATTAAATATTTCATAGAATCATTCTCTTGTTTTGTCTTGCTATATAATTTAAAAAATTATATTTAAATATATTTTGTAGTTTAGGTTTATTTAAGTTTCTGAATCTTTTTTTCTAAGTTTTCTACAGGCAAAGTGTTTAAAATCTCTTCTTTTGTACACCATCCTCTCCTTGCAGTTCCAATTCCTAATTTAATATAAAGCATATGGTCAAGTCTATGAGAATCTGTACCTATAGAAAAGGTAGTTATTCCAAATTTTCTCGCAAGCATTATATTTTCTGAATTTAAATCAAGTCTGTCTGGGAATGAGTTAATTTCCATTATAACCCCTTCCTCTTTTGCAACCTCAAAAACTTTCTCTAGGTCTACCTCATAAGGCTCTCTTTGATTTAGTAATTTCCCAGTTGGATGAGCAAGAATTGTAATAAGCTTACTTCTAAGTGCTTTTATTATCCTATTTGTCATTTCTTCTTTACTCATAGAAAAATTAGTATGTACTGCACCAATTACAAAATCCATTTCCTTTGCTACTTCTTTTGAAATATCTATACTTCCATCTTTTAAGATATCGACTTCACCAGATTTAAATATCTTTATTCCGACTTCTTTTTCAACTTTTTCTATATCTTTAAATTGTTTTTTGTATTGCTCATTTGTCAACCCATGAGCTATCTTTAGATTACTGCTATGGTCTGTTATCGCAATATATTCATAGCCAAGATTTTTTGCATATTCAGCGATTTCTTTTATCGAATTTGCACCATCACTGTATTCACTATGAATATGAAGATCTCCTTTTATCTCATTATACTCTACAATTTTTGGAAGTTTATTTTTCAAAGCAAGTTCAATCTCTCCTTTTGCTTCTCTCATTTCCGGTGGTATATACTGCAAACCAAGTTTTTCATAAATTTCTTCTTCTGTTTTTCCAGCTACAAATTTATTCCCTTTAAAAAGTCCATACTCATTTAATTTAAAACCTTTTTTTATTGCAATTTTTCTGAGGTCAATATTGTGCTGCTTGCTTCCAGTAAAATAAAGCATTGCTGCTCCAAAACTTTTCTCTTCGAAAACCCTTAAATCACAATCAATTCCGATTTTTAATGCAACGCTTGTCTTTGCAGGTCCTTTTACCTCAACTTCTTTTATCTCTGGTAATGAAACAAAAAAATCCATAACCTTTAATGGATCTATATTTGGTTTTATTATAGTTAAAATATCAACATCACCGATTGTTTCTTTCATCCTTCTTATAGAACCAACTATCTCAACCCTTTCAACAAGTCCACTTTCTTCAAGTTTCTTCTTTAATATATTAGCTTCTGGAAGCACGAATCCTAGAAGGAGACGTTGAGGGGTTTGCTCATAGATCTCTATACTTTTTTTTATTTTTTCTTCACTTTTTTCTCCAAAGCCAGGTAAGTCCTTAAGTTTATGCTCTTCGAGTGCTTTTTTTAAATCTTCAAGATTTTTTATTTTTAAAAATTTATAAAGTTTAACAATTGTTTTTGGACCTAAACCTTCAATCTTTGAAAAAGAAGAAAAATCGATTGGGTATTTTTGTTTCAACTCTTCGTAATACTTTATTTTACCTGTTTTTAGATATTCTTCTATTTTTTGAGCAATGCTTTCCCCAACTCCAGGAAGCTCTTTTAATCTTCCTTGTTTGTATACTTCTTCGATATCCTCAGAAAGAGTAGCTATGGTAAGAGCAGCTTTTCTATAAGCATTAGGTTTCCATTCAACTCCTTCTGCTTCTAACATTGCTGCGATCTCTTCTAAAATCCTAGCAATTTCAGCATTTTTCATAAATACACTACAAATATAAAGAATAAATTTTTTCTGTATAATAAGTTGGTAGCGTATTAAAACCAAAAAATTTATATATGTATCATACAATATCATACTATGGTAAAAAAAAGGATAACAATAACGGTTGAGGAGGACCTCCTTAAAAAAATAGATCTTTTAAGTGAGGGGGGAGTTCTCGGTAGAAATAGATCAAACGTTATTGAAAACGTTTTGATGCAGAACTTAAATAAACCATTAACAACTGCAATTATTTTAGCTGGCGGAAAAGGAACAAGACTTAGGCCATTAACTTATGAAATACCTAAACCGCTGGTGCCTATAAAAGGAAAACCAATATTGTACCATACACTCGAAGAGTTAAAAAGAAATGGGATAGAAAATGTAATAATCGCTGCTGGTTATAAAGCAGATAGTGTAATAAAGGCGCTAGGAGACGGAGACAAGTTTGGATTAAACATCAGCTATAGCGTAGAAAATAGGCCATTAGGAACTGGTGGTGGCTTAAGAAAAGCTTGTGACCTAGTAAAAGATTTTCCAGTTTTGGTTATAAATGGAGATAACCTATTCCATATGGATATACCATCATTTTTTAAATTCCATAGTTCGGCAAAACTTTCTTCAGAGGTAATAGGCACTATTGCACTTACAACTGTTGAAGATACAACCGGCTATGGTGTTGTAGAACTTGAAGGTAGTAAAATAAAGAAATTCTATGAAAAACCTGAAAGAAAACCAAAGTCAAAATTGATAAACACAGGTATTTATATAGCAGAAAAAGAATTGGTAGAAATGATTCCAAGAAATAAATTCTTCTCTATAGAAAAACAGCTTTTTGAAAAATTAGCTGAACAGGATAAACTAGCAGGTTATATCTTTAATGGCCCATGGTATCCAACAGACACCTTTGAGAGGTATGAACTCGCAATAAAAAAATGGAAATAATTTTTAAAAACAAATTCAAAAAGTTTTCATGAAACTAATAATTTTTGGTCCACCTGGAGCTGGAAAAGGAACATATGCTGGGTTACTGCAAGAAAAAATAGGTATACAAAAAATTTCAACTGGTGACCTTTTAAGAAAAGAGGTAAAAGAAGAAACTGAAATTGGCAAAAAAGCTAAAGAATATATGAATAAAGGGCTACTTGTACCAGATGAAATTGTAATAGGTATCTTAAAAAAAGAGCTTGAAAGAATTGGAGGCGACAACTTTATTTTGGATGGTTTTCCAAGAACAATACCTCAAGCTGAACAACTTGAGAAAATAACAAAAATAGATGGATTAATCCTAATAAAGGTACCAGATGAAATAATAATTGAAAAGCTTTCTGGAAGGAGAATCTGCTCTAACCCAAATTGTGGAGCAATTTATAATGTTGCAGATATAAATAAAAAAATTGGTAGAGTTCATTTTGTTCTTCCACCCATGCCACCAAAAAAAGAGGGAATATGCGATAAATGTGGAAGCCCGTTAATACAAAGAGATGATGACAAACCAGAAGTAATAAAGGAAAGATTAAAAGTTTATGAAAGAGACTCAAAACCTTTAATAAAATATTACAAAGGTAAAATTCAATTTATTACATTGGTCCCAAATAGGCCACCAGAAGAAGTAATAAAGAAACTGATCAAAAAATTAGAGAATTTTAAAAATAAAAATTAAATGTAGTATATTAAATTTTAAAAGAATAAATCTTAAATTAGATTATGAAAAAAGTACTTATTCTTGGAGCTGGTGGTAGAGATTTTCACAATTTCAATGTTTTGTTCCGCAATAACCCAGAGTATAAAGTTGTAGGTTTTACAGCTGCACAAATTCCATATATAAGTAACAGGATTTATCCACCAGAACTATCTGGTAAATTCTATCCAGATGGAATAAAAATTTTTGATGAAGAAAAACTTCCTGAATTAGTTAAAAAATTAAAAGTTGATGAGTGCATTCTTTCTTATAGTGACTTAAGTTATATTGAAGTTTTTAATAAGGCTTGTATAGCTAATGAGAATGGAGCTGATTTTGTACTGGTTGCTCCAAAAGCTACTATGCTTAAATCAAAAAAGAAAGTTATTGCTGTTTGTGCTTCAAGAACTGGTGCCGGAAAAAGCGAAGTATCAAGATACATCACAAAAATTCTAAAAGAAGAAAAGAAAAGATTTGTAGTTGTTAGACATCCAATGCCTTATGGGGACTTAAAAAAGCAAATAGTACAAAGATTTGAAAAGCTAGAAGATTTAGATAAACAAAACTGCACAATAGAAGAAAGAGAGGAGTATGAGCCACATATAAAAATAGGAAACATTGTTTATGCTGGAGTTGATTACGAACAAATTTTAAAAGAAGCGGAAAAGGAAGCGGAAGTAATTGTTTGGGATGGTGGTAATAATGACCTTCCATTTTTTGAACCAGATCTTTTAATCACTGTGGTTGATCCAATTAGAAGTGGTAATGAAATAAGTTATTACCCTGGTGAACTTGCTGTTAGAATGGCTGATGTAATAATTGTGAACAAAGTAAATGTAGCAAAAAGAGAAGATGTTGAAAAAGTTGTTTCAAATATAAAGAGGATAAACAAGAAGAAAGAAAATGCAAAAATATTCCTTACTGAATCAGTAGTAAGTGCTGATAACCCAAGGCTAATAGAAGGAAAAAGAGTAATAGTTGTGGAAGATGGGCCAAGTGTCACACATGGGGAACTTGGTTTTGGAGCTGCAATGGTTGCTGCTCAGCAGTTCGGAGCAAAAGAAATTATAGACCCGAAACCTTATGCTGTTGGAAGCATAAAAGAAGCTTACTCAAAATTTAAACATTTAAAAAATGTTGTTCCAGCCCTTGGTTATAGCAAAAAACAAATACTTGAACTCGAAGCAACTTTAAATAAAGCTGAATGCGACTCTATAGTTTCAGCAACAATAGATTTAAGGAGAATACTAAATCTAAACAAACCACTAGCACAAGTAAGCTTTGAAATAAAAGAAGATGGAAAGCTTAAGGAGCAGGTAAAAAAATTTTTGTCTAATCTATAAAAAAGATTTTAAATTTATTTTTTTAAAAAAAGAAACATGTTAGCAATAAGAGTAGCTGGAGCAAATGGTGAAGGAATAGATACCACTGGAATTCTTCTTGCAAAGATACTTGCTGAAAACGGCCTTTATACCTTTGGAAACAGAGGCTACCAATCCCTAGTAAGAGGTGGACATGTTTGGTATCAAGTTGCTGTTGATACAAAAAAGTTAAACACATTTGGAGGAAATATTGATATACTCGTTGCATTCAATGAAGATGCAGTAAATTATCATAAAAACCTTCTAAAAAGTGAAAGCATTTTGATATATGACCCAAGCATAATCAAAAACAAAGTAGATAATGTAAAATGTAAAAAAGTTGAATTAGAAATGAACAAACTTGCAGCTAATTTGAAGAACCCAAGTTTAATGAAGAATACTATAGCAATAGGTGCTGTTCTAAAAATTCTTGGAATAGAAATAGTAACAGTAAAACAGATTATCCAAAAAATATTTAGGGATAAAGGTGAGGAAGTAGTAAATGAGAATATCAAAGCAATTGAAAGCGGCTACAATGCAGTAAACAAAGTTTTCTCATTCAAAGGAGGAAAAAGAAAAATTGTATTAGATGGTAATACAGCAACTGCACTTGGTGCAGTCGCAGCGGGCTTAGATTTTTATGCAGCGTATCCTATGACTCCATCCTCTGGAATTCTTCATTTTCTTGCACAAAACCAAGAGAAGTTAAATGTTTTTGTTAAACAACTTGAAGATGAAATTGCTGTCGCAAATGCAACAGTTGGTGCAGCATATGCTGGAGCAAGAGCTATGTGTGGTACAAGTGGTGGCGGTTTAAGCTTAATGGCTGAAGCAACCAGTTTTGCAGGAATGGCTGAAATTGGTGTTGTTTTTGTTGACTCTCAAAGAACAGGACCAAGTACAGGTTTACCAACAAAAACAGACCAAAGTGATCTAAACTTTGTTTTAGGAATTGGACAAGGAGATTGGCCAAGGATAATAATTGCACCAACAAGCGTTGAAGAATGTTTCTATGCTGCTGCAAACGCTTTGAACCTTGCAGCAAAATATCAAACACCTGTGTTTATCCTTCTCGATCAATATATAAGTGAAAGACTTGAAGCAGTAGATTCTTTTGATTTTGAAAAAATAAATATTGTCGAACCAAAAATTGCAAAAGATCCAAAAGACTTTAAAAGGTATTTGGTAACAGAAGATGGTATTTCTCCTTTAGCTTTTCCAGGAATGCCTGGTTTTGAGCATACAGCTTCTAGTTATGAACATGATGAATTTGGTAATAGTGTAGCTGACTTATATGGCGGGCTACCATATAGCATAAAAAACAGAAAGGAGCAACATGAAAAAAGAATGAAAAAGCTAGAAACTGCTAAAAAAGATGAATTGATAAAGCTCCCAGAATTAATAGGAGAAGAAAATGCAGAAATTACATTTATTTGCTGGGGTTCAACTAGGGGAGCTGTGGCTGAGGCAGTAGAAAAATTAAAAGAAAAAGGAATAAACGCAAATGCTTATGCATTTGAATACATTTGGCCTTTAAAAGATGAGATTAAAAAGCTTCTTAAAAATAAAAAGCTTATAGATGTAGAAGAGAATATAACTGCACAATTCGCAAAACTTCTAAAAAGAGAATTTGGAATAAAATTCAAGGGCTACATTCTTCATTATACTGGTGAACCTATTACAAGTGATGAAATAATAAAAGGTTCTTTAAAATATATTAAGAAAAAAGGAAGTTCTGTTTCAGATCTTAAAAAAGAGTTTGGCCTTGTTGAGTGATAAAATGAATTATGAAAGCAGTGTAAAACCAGTTTGGTGCCCAGGATGTGGGAATTTTGGAGTTTTCAGTAGCTTAAAAAGAACTTTTGAAGATTTAAAAATTGAAAACAACAAGATAGCAATGATTTCAGATATTGGCTGCTCTTCCCAAGAACCACACTTATTCAAAGTTTATGGCTTGGATTCGTTACATGGGAGAGTTGTTGCAGTCGCTGTTGGTTCTAAACTTGCAAACCATGGACTTCTTGTTATTGCAGTTGGTGGAGATGGGGGAATATATGGAGAAGGATTAAACCACTTAATAAGTGCAGCAAGAAGAAATATAGGGATAAAAGTAATTGCAGTTAACAATGGTCTTTTCAGCTTGACAACTGGTCAAGTTGCTCCAACAACACCAAAAGGAGTAAAAACAAAAACAACACCTCTTGGGAACCCTGATCTTCCTGTAACACCTATTCCTTTAATGCTTTCAAGTGGTGCAACATTTGTTGCAAGAGGTTTTTCAGGTGATATTGAACATTTAAGTTATATCCTAAAAGAAGCAGTAAAACATAAAGGTTTTGCCTTAATTGATATTTTAAGTCCATGTGTAACATTTAACAAAATTCAAACTTATGAATGGTATAGACAAAGAGTTTACAAGCTTGAAGAAAGCAATCATGATAAAAAAGATTTCAACAAAGCATTGGAAAAAGCTTTCGAAGATATAAAAACAAACTACGAAAAAATACCGATTGGAATCTTCTACCAAAACGAAGATGAAGAAGCTCTTGAAGAAAAAGACATTGTTCTAAAGAAAGGTGCGTTAATAAAAAGAAAGAGAATAACAAAAGAAGATCTAAAGAAATTTGTTGAAGAATCAGTTTAAAAAAGAAAGCAAATTTTATTCCCTAAGTTTTGCTTGAAATTTTTTGCTTTTTTTGTATTCTTCAATCATTTTAAAAGCTTTAATCCTTTCTTGCTCAGGAAGAAGTAATGCAGTAAATTTAGCATAATCAAGCCATTTCATCTGTATATATTTTTCGATAACTTCCTTTAGGACTTCTGTTCTACTTGGTTCTGAAAGAAATAATGCAGTATATCTAGCATTCTCGAGTTTTCCTTTTTCTAAACATCTCTCTACAACCCTTCTTAGCTCTTCACTTCTAATTGGTTCTGGTAGTTCTCTAGCCGCTTCTGTAGCAATCTCAAACTGACCTTTTTTGATGTACTCGTCTGAAATCTTTTTAAGCTCTTGGGTTCTCTCTGGTTCAGGAAGAGAAAGTATTATTTCAAAAGCGTGATCAAAGTTTTCTGTTTGCTTGTATTTATCTAGGATATTTTTTAGCAGCTTGTTAGTTTTAGGTTGCTCTTTTTCCATTTTACCATTCTATTCTTAATTGATAAGTAGTATTTAAAAACTTTATGTTGGTTAATTCAGTCTCTATTTTGGAATTCTTTTCTTTTTTCTTCTTTAGCAATCTTTTTTAATTCTTGAGTTTTATAAGGCTCTGGCAGAAGAAATGCAATTTCACGTGCATATTCAAATAAACTTTTTTGGATGCATTTTTCTTCGATCTTTTTTAATTCTTGGGTTCTATCTGGCTCCTGAAAAAGTAAGGCTACTTGTAAAGCGCTAGGGAATTGCCCATTTTCTAGATATGCTACTTCTACTTTTTTTAACTGTTGCATTCTATTTGGTTCTGGAAGAAGCAGTGCAGTGTACTTAGCATCATCAAGCCTTTCTTTCTCTAAGTATTTATCAACAATTTTTTTAAGAAACTCAATCTTATCTTTATCTTGAAGAAGAAGTGCCATCCTTTGAGCTAAATCAACAGGTATCTTACTTTTTTCACTTCCATTTATGTATACATCTATAATTTTTTTTAACTCCTCAGTTTTATATGGCTCTGGAAGAAGCAGTACAGCGTATCTAGCAGTAATAAACAAATTTTTTCGTATGCTTCTTTCAACAAAGCTTTTTAATTCTTGAATTCTTTGAGCTTCTGGAATGTGCTCAAGTACTTCTAATGCTTCAGAAAACTTTTTTTCTTCAATGTAATTTTCTAAATTTCTTATTGCATTTTTGTCTTTCTTCAGCTTCTCTCTTTCCATTCTTTACTCCCCCAATTACTTTTACCTTCTTCAATTCTTAAATTTTTTTATTAATTAAGTATGATTAAAGAAACTTTCAAGTTGAGAAATCTTTAGAAATTTCTCACTTCCATCCTGCATGTTTTTTAACTTTACAACTTCTTTAGATTCTTCTTCTTTTCCAATTATGATGCAGTATTTAATCGCTTTTTTATTTGCATATTCTAGGGCTTTTGTTATCTTTTTTTCAAAAGCAATATCACAAGGGATACCTTTCTTTCTTAATAAGTTTGCTACTTCTATTGCTTTTTTAACCTGCTCCTGTTGTAATGGAATTATATAAACAAGCTTACTTTCTTCGCTCTTTTTTGGAAGAATTGCAAAAATAGCATCAACCCCAAAACTCATTCCTGTAGCAGGGTATTCAATTTTTGAATCTAAATATTTTTGAATTAAATTATCCCAGCGTCCACCAGCAGCAAGAGAAGAAGAAAAGTTTTTTGTATAAACCTCCCAGATTAACCCAGTATAATAACCTAAACCTCTTGCAAGAAAAGGCGAAAGAATTATTTCCCACTTATCTTCATTTTGAAAAATTTTTACAAAGTAGAAAAACTCTTCAAGTTCTCTTATCCCTTCTTTAGCGTTTTCATTATTGAGAATTTTCTTAAAGTATTCAAGCTTTTCTTCATTCGTAGCAAGATTTTCGCTTTCTTCTATTATAGAGAAGATCTTTTCTATTTTATCTTTTTCTATTTTTTGCCCAAGCTCGCTCTTTACACCTTCCTTACCAATTTTATCTAGTTTGTCTAAAGAAAGGGCAACGTCTACAAATTTTTCTTTTTCTACTCCACTTTCTTCAAATATACCAAAAAGCAATTTTCTATTATTTAATTTTACAAAAACATTTATACCAAGTTGAGAAAAAACATCAAAAGTTATTGCCATAAATTCTGCGTCAGCATAACCACTTTTTATACCAATTGTATCAATGTCACATTGAGTAAATTCACGAAGTCTCGCTTTTTTTACAGGCCCGTCCCTAAAAACTTTTCCAATTTCATAACGTTTAAATGGTAAAGAGATATTCTTGTTTTCTGCAAATGCTTTGGCAAGCTTGAAAGTAAGTTCGTAACGAAGAACAAGATCTCTATTTCCTTGGTCTTTTAATTTATAAACTTCTTTCATTATTTCATCGCCCATGCCATATTTTGCTGAGGCAATTTCAAAAAGTTCTAAAATACTTGTTTCCATTGGTTCAAAGCCATATTTTTTAAAAGTGTCCTCTAGAGTTCGGATAATCTTTTCCCTAACAATTTGTTCTTCTGGCAGATACTCCTTAACACCCTTTAAATTTTCCATATTACCACTAGGGCGGTAGGTGGGAATCGAACCCACTCCTGAGGCTCCACAGGCCCCCACGCTTCCGTTACGCTACTACCGCCATATTTCTTTATTTTACATTTTGCTTTTATTTTTTTATTTTTAAAACTATTTAAATTGAAGATAAAAACAGTTTCAATGAAGTAAACCCCTTTTCATTTCTCTCAGTAAGTAGTTTATTTTTATTGTTTATATCCTTTTCTACTCATTTCAAAAAAGAATTGTTGTAGAAAGAAAATAGAAAAGAATAAAAAAATTAATAAGCAATTAATATTGAAAAAGAAAAGTATGGTGTAAAAAATGGGGATTCTTGCAACAGATATATTTGGAAACACAGTATCTGATTATCTTTTTTCTTTAATTGTAATTGCAGCTGCTTGGTTAGTGATATTTGTAGTTAAGAAGATCCTTATAAGCCTACTCAATAGGATAGCAAAGAGGAGGGGAAATGAGCTAGATAAAGAGATAGCTAAATATATCGAAGGTTTAAGTGTAGTTTTTTATATAGTGGTATCACTTTGTATTGGCTTATCGATCTTAAAACTGCCTGAAATAGTGCATCAAATTTTGCTCTTTATAGTTTATATCTCTGCTCTTTATTATGGTGTAAAATTTGTAAACAAATTAATAGACTACTTCTTCTCTAGAATCAAAGAAGAGCAAAAGAAAGAATTCAAGGAGAAAGATTTTTCTCAATTAAATCTTATTGTTAAGTTTATAAAAGCGGTAGTATGGTTTATTGCTATATTAATTCTACTGTCTAAATTAGGAATCGATATAACAGCATTAATTGCTGGACTGGGCATTGGAGGTATAGCTGTTGCGTTTGCATTACAAAATATACTTGCTGATGTATTTGCTTCTTTTTCGATTTATTTTGACAAACCATTTAAAGAAGGAGATTTTATTACAGTTGGTAATGAATCTGGAACAATAAAGAAAATTGGATTAAAAACAACACGACTTGAATCGTTTATAAGTGGTGAGGAGGTAGCAGTACCAAATAGAACTCTCGTGGATTCTATAGTTCACAACTACCAAAACATGGATTTTAGAAGGGTAAAACTTATTTTTAGAGTAGAATATAATACAGATGTAAAACAACTTGAAAAGATTCCAAAATATGTAAAAGAGATAATAGAAAGTATAAAAGTAAATGGTGAAAAAATAGCTGAATTAAATAGAGTACACTTAGCTAATCTTGGAGATTTTGCTATTGAATATGAAGTACTTTATACTATAAACTCAAACGATTATGATGTATATATGGATGTTCGACAGGAAATAAATCTTAAACTTATCAAAAAGTTTAGAAAAGAAGGTATAAAATTCGCATATCCAAGTCAAGCAGTATATTTGAAAAGTGATAAAAAAGATTTAATTTCTTAACTTTTCTTTTTTAACTTGTTTGAAGAAAAACAAAATTAAATTAAAAGATTTACTTTTTTATTTTTTGCTTAGAAAGCGAAAAGGTGCAAATCCACGCCGGGGATGGGATTTGAACCCACACTGCCCAGAAGGGCAACCGGTTCTCGGGACCGGCGCATTACCGGATTCTGCCACCCCGGCTCATATTACCTCAATGTTATTTTGGTCGTAGCCAAGGTTGGCAAGAATTTGCTTCACTTTCGCTTTATGCTCCCCTTGAAGTTCTATCCTACCATTTTTTGCAGTTCCACCACAGCCTATCCTCTGTTTTAATTCTTTAACAACTTTCTCTAAGCTTTCTTTATTTATACCTTCAACTATTGTAACAATTTTTCCAAATTTTCTTGTTTCTGTTGATATTTTAATTTTTTGTTGCTGAGCTTCTTTTTCTAGTATATCACAAATGCAAAGATCTTTTGGAAGGCCACATTTTGGGCAAATTTCTTGCATTCTTAGGCCGCACCTCTTTGATGGAGAATTGTAAGAATTCTAGCTATTGTTCTTCTTGTTTCTCTCAATTTCGATCCTTTTGCTAACTTTCCTGTAGCTACTCTTTTCCTTTTTTCTATAGCTTCTTCTACTTTAAGCTTATTCAATTTATCAAAAAGCTCTTCGTTTTTCATTGCCTGAAGCTCTTTTTTCCTGAATATCATTGTTATATTTTACACCTTTGTATTTAAATTTTTTTCTCTAAAAAGCTAAGTAAAACAAAGCTAAAGCTAGTTATGAAAAATGCTGAGAAGGTAAATGAAGTAAATGCAGATAAAACCAAGCAGAAAGCTAACAAAATTATTGAAAAAGTATTTCTTGGAAGTAGTAAAGAGAATAACAAAGCGATGTAAACTATCTCATCAAAACCGAAAAACAAAGATAAAGAAATTGCCAAAATTGCATCTACAATAAAGCTTTCAATCTTACTCTTTTTTATCTTTGTAATTAAAAATGCAAATAAAAGAAAAGCTAAGTAAAAAATAATAAATTCAGTGTAATTTTGGGTTTTTTGAAGGGTTGTTAGAAGTTGTACATCCTTCAATGGTAATGTTGAGAGAAGAGTAATAAATGACTTTGTTTGATTTGTTGCTTTTTGAATCTGCTGTTTTGGGTAAACTTCAAAAAAGCCTATAATACTTTTATTTAAAAACGGTTGAAGTTCTGTATCTGGATAATTTATAACTCTTTTGAGCCCTATCGCATCCCAAGAAATCAAGTTTGGACCAACAAAATTTGGTTCTAAGTTTTCTTGTTTAAGTGTTATGTTAAGTCCATTTAATTTACTTATAAACTCTTCGGGTAGAGGTGAAGAATAAAGAAGTGTGTAACCTCTTAAATTTTTAAGTTGCTCAGCTATTAAGTCAAGTTGAGATTCATTTGAGTAGAAGAAAATAGGTAAAGAAGAATTTATCATTGTTGCTGCTGTTTGCAATTTCAAAATTTGATCTTGAACAAGCAAATTACCAAAAGAATTAACATTGAAAAGCAATGCTGTATTGTTTGGTCTATCTAGAAAAATATAAAGTGGTTGGTTCAAATTAATTTTTTCCATTGATCCGTTTTTTAGAAATATCAAAACTTCTATTTCTATAGAGTTGTTTATTTTTATTGGACCAACAAAATTTGCACCAAGCAAATCAGAATTATCCAAAATCTTTTTACCATTCTGCATTCCAATGAATTCTCCTTTTCCAAGAAGTGGTGTAATATCATTTGGCATTTCAACATATATCTGGGATTTTCCTATATCTAGATGTATAGTTGGTATATAACCATAGAATACTTGACTTCTTTGTTGGATAATTTCTGAAATAGTATACAAACTCAAAGGATTGCTTGCTTGAATTTTATAAACAAAAAGTTTTGACCTTTGTAGATTAATGTAAAAGCCAAGTAAAAGCAAAACTGCCAAAAACAAAAATGTTGTTTTTTTCATATTTCCACTAAAACTTTTGGAATTATAGCTATAGCAAAAACTGCAAAATACTCAAAAATTTTTAGTCCAAGTAAATAGAAAAGAAATGAGAAAGCAAAAAGCACAAGAAGTTCTATAACCTTGAAATTTTTTTCCTGTTTAAAAAAAGCAAAAAGAAAAGATGAAACTATAGCTAAAGCAATAAATTCATCTACCCCATAAATTATTAGAACCGGGAAAACAATAACAAAGCTTATTATTGGTGAAATCACTATTTTTCGCTCAAAAATAAAAAACAAAAGATAGGTTCCAAGAGTAAATAGAAAAATCGAAAAAATGGAAAATTTTTCATTTGTTATAAAGATACTTTTTCCTTCAGCATTTTCCTCTTTTAGTAATTTGTTGAATTCAATTGTTAAGTTATTTAAACTGCTTATGTTGTAAATCTTTTTTGCTTCTTCAAGAGCTTTCTCATTTTTTGTAATTGAATAGTTATAATAAAGATTGTAAGCTAAAGAAAGGTTTTGATACTGTGCAACAAACTTTTCACTGAGAAGAGACGAATTCGCATAACTTCCAAAAGCTCCTTTTTTTATTATGTTTACTGGTTTAAAAATTACAAAAAGAAGAAATAAAATAAAGAAAATGCTTACTAAAAGAATTTTTTTCTCCATAAAATTTCTTTTCCCTTACAAGTGCTTATTTACAAAGCTAACGTGAAGAACTTGTAAACCACCGTAGATTGCTACGAAAATTGCTCCTAAGATGAAAGTCAGTGCTACAAAATTTGCCCATGTAAGATATCCTTGTGCAACAAATAGTGCTACTACTCCAATTATTAGAAAGTAAATTGAGAGTAAAACGTAACTTACTAGTGTAAATGGTTTATAAGTTTCCTTTAATGCTAGTTCTTTTTTTACAAATTCCTTAACTTCTGATGTTTTTTGCATAATTTCACCATTTTATCTTTTCAAAATAAAATTTTTAAAACTTTTGGATTTAGGGTTAGGCCCGCAGGGAATCGAACCCTGAATCTCCACTGTGTGAGAGTGGCGTCTTAACCATTCGACTACGGGCCCAAATTATTACTTATAATTACTTTTTTGAGTAAGTTAATTTTATATATTTCTATTGAGTAAAAAATACTATGCTTTCTTATGACGAGTTTGGCCCAGAGAGAGTTATCCAACTCTATGACAAAGTATATAAAGTAAACAGCTATGTTGTAATAGACAACACTGCTATAGGTCCTGGAAAAGGGGGAATAAGACTTGTAAAAGATGTAACGCTAGAAGAAGTGGCAAAACTTGCAAGAGCGATGACTTACAAAAATGCGCTTGCTGAAATTCCATATGGTGGTGCAAAAGCTGGTATAGCTACAGATCCTGGTCCTCAAAAACCTTTTATAATTAGAAATTTTGCACGAATGTTAAAAGGAATAATTCCAACATATTACATTCCTGGCCCTGATATGAACACAAATGAAGCAGATATGGCAATAATTGCTGATGAACTTGGACCAATGAGTGTAACAAGCAAACCTTTAGAATTTGGTGGTTTACCTCATGAACTTGGTTCAACTGGATATGGAGTAGCAACAGCTACAGAAATTGCATGCGAGCATTTGGGGTTGCAACTTAGTGATGTAACCGTAGCTATTGAAGGCTTTGGAAATGTTGGACAATTCACAATGAAATTCTTACAAGAAAAAGGTGCAAAAATAGTTGCTGTTTCTGATTCAAAAGGTTTGATATTTAATAAAAAAGGTATAGACTTCGAAAAACTTCTAAAAGTTAAGGAAGAAAAAGGAAGTGTTATTAACTACCCAGATGGAGAAAAGATGGAAAACTGGAAACTTTTTGGATTAGAAGTTGATGTTCTAATCCCTGGTGCAAGACCTGATGCTATAAATGAGAAAAATTATAAGGATGTAAAAGCAAGCATTCTAGTTGAAGCTGCAAATATACCAGTAAAAGAAGAAATTGAAGAAAAACTTCATGAAAAAGGAGTTTTAATTATTCCAGATATTATTGCAAATGCAGGTGGTGTTATAAGTTCTGCTGAAGAACTTTTAAACAAAGATATAGATGAAACTTTTGAAATAATCCACAAAAAAATCTCAAAAAACACAAAACTAATTCTTCAAAGAAGCAAAGAAGAAAATATCTCAACAAGAAAAGTAGCGAAAAAAATAGCTGAAGAAAGAATTAGGAAAGCTGAAATGTTTAGGAGGGGGGGTGTTTTATAATGGCAATGAAGAGGTTTATGACAAGGGCTGAAATGTTTGAATTAAAGATTAGAAAATCCCAAAGTAGATCAAATGGGATATCAGAAGAAGAAAGAGAAAAAATAAAAACACAGGCAACACTTGTTGCAGCTTTTTGCTCTTCATTGAACTGGGAAAATTATAAGGCAATAACAGAAGGGGGAATGTTAAAGAAATGTGAAGAGAGTCTATTTGAAGAACTTTGGGCAAGAGTTACTTCTAATGACATAGTTGAAGTTGCTTCACTTCAAATTCCTGACGCATTAGTTAAAAAATGGATTCTACAAAATATTCAAGATGAAAAGGAGAGAGAATACTATTTCCAAGCATGGAAAGAATTCCAGCAAAACTTTAGTGATGGAAAAGCATATATCATAGAAAGAAGGAGAGGAGAAAAGTTAGAATAATAGACGTTTGTCTATTTTTTATTCAACAATAGTTAAATTTAAATAAAAGAATTACAAAAAAAATATATGGAAGATGAATCAGAGTTAGCTTACAAAATAGCCGGCGAAATAACATTTTCGAAAAACCCTGGAAGTGTAATGAAAAAATGGCGTGAAATTTTTGGTATTTCACAAAAAGAGCTTGCAGAAGCTTTAGCTGTATCACCTTCAACTATAAGTGATTACGAAGCAAATAGAAGAAAAAATCCTGGTATTGGTGTAGTTGAAAGGTATGTAAATGCCCTTCTCCAAATAGATAAGAAAAAGGGTAAAAAAACTTTATTCCAGCTTCTAGCAATAAAGCCGAAAAAATTTGATATTATTGTTAAAGAATTTCAAAATGGTATACCAGCAACCGAATTTGCAAAAGCTATCCAAGCAAAAATAGTGGCGAATTACAAACTTTTAGATGAAAGAAAAATTTATGGTTATACTTTCATAGATAGCTTAAAAGTAATTTTTAGCTTTAAATATGACGACTTCTTAAAGTTATTTGGTTCAACTCCACAAAGAGCTTTAATATTTACAAATGAAATAAGTGGAAGATCAGCACTTGTTGCTGTAAGACTTGCACCAGTTAAACCTACGGTTGTTGTTCTTCACAAAATAAAAAATGTTGATAAAATTGCAATAAAAATTGCGGAAGTTGAGGGGATTCCTTTGCTAACTACAAATCTCCCAATTTCCGAAATTTCTAAAAAGCTTAATTATTAGGTGGAAAAATGGCAAGTATAGTTGGCTATGGTTTTTATATACCAAGGCTAAGGATAAAAGTAGAAGAAATCGCAAGAGTATGGGGTGAAGACCCAGAGCAAATAAAAGAGTCATTAGGTGTTACAGAAAAAAGTGTTCCTGAGATAGATGAAGATGCAGCAACAATGGCAGTTGAAGCGGCAAGAAATGCAATAAATTTTGCTGAGATTGATCCAAAAAAGATAGGTGCTATTTTTGTTGGCTCTGAATCACATCCATATGCAGTAAAACCTACAGCAAGTATTGTTGCAGAAGCAGTTGGTGCTGTTCCAAATTTAACAGCTGTTGATATGGAGTTTGCATGTAAAGCAGGAACAACAGCAATCCAAGCTTGTATGGCAATGGTTGATAGTGGAATGATAGAATATGGATTGGCTATAGGTAGTGATGTTGCTCAATCAAAACCTGGTGATGCCCTTGATTATACCTCTGGGGCTGGTGCATGTGCATTTATCATTGGAAAAGAAGGAATTGCTGATATAAAAGCTACTGCTTCTTATACTACAGATACCCCAGATTTTTGGAGAAAGCAAGGAGCTAGCTTCCCAAGCCATGGTGGAAGATTTACAGGAGAACCAGCATACTTTAAGCATGTTACCGAAGCTTCTAAAGCTCTTCTTAAAAAAATAAACCTCCAACCAAAAGATTTTGATTTTGCAGTTTTCCATCAACCAAATGCAAAGTTTCCTGTTAGAGTAGCGAAAATCCTTGGATTTAGTGAAGAGCAAGTAAACCAAAGTCTGGTTGTAAAAAAAATAGGCAATACTTATTCAGCAAGCTCAATGTTGGGGCTCGCTTCGGTTTTGGAAGTGGCGGAACCAAATCAAAAAATATTTGTAACAAGCTTTGGCTCGGGAGCTGGAAGCGACTCTTTTATTATAGAGACAACTGAAAAAATAAAAACAAAGAAAAGGGGCTTGCTTAAAAAAATGCTTGAAGAAAAAGAGTATGTTGATTACGCTATTTATCTTAAAAATAAAAAAGTTTTGAAAAGTGAGTGAAATGAGAAGAGTAGCTATTGTTGGAGTTGGAATGAGTAAGTTTGGCGAGCTATGGGATAAAAGCTTAAGAGATATAATAGCAGAAGCTGGACTAATGGCTTTAGAAGATGCAAATATGGAAAGCAAAGATATTCAAGCTCTTTATGGAGCAACAATGGCAAGTGGAGAACTAATTGGACAAGAGCATGTTGCTCCATTGATCGCAGACCAGATGGGCTTTAAAAATATTCCGGCAACCAGAGTAGAGAATGCGTGTGCAAGTGGAGGAACAGCTTTAAGAGAAGCATACCTCGCAGTTGCAAGTGGTGCTTTTGATATAGTTGCAGTTGGTGGAGTTGAAAAAATGACTGATGTAAGCACTTCTTTAGCAACAACAGCTCTTGGTGGTGCTGGAGACCAAGAATGGGAACTTTTCCAAGGAGCAACTTTCCCTGCTTTATATGCATTAATGGCAAGAAGGCATATGTACGAATTTGGAACAACTGAAGAGCAAATGGCTATGGTTGCTGTAAAAAATCATGAAAATGCTTATAAAAACAAGTTTGCCCAATTTCACAATTTAATAACTGTAGATGATGTACTAAATTCTAAGCTTGTTGCTGATCCTCTAAAAATTCTTGATTGCTCTCCAATAACTGATGGTGCAGCAGTTGCAATACTTGCTCCTGTCGAAATTGCTAAAAAATATAACGATGCTCCTGTTGAAATAATTGCAAGTGCTCAAGCAAGTGATAGAATTGCCCTGCATGATCGAGAAAATCTAACTTCTTTAAAAGCGACACAAATAGCAGCTAAAGAAGCTTACAAGCAAGCAAAGCTTGAGCCAAATGATATCCAAGTATGTGAAGTTCACGACTGCTTCACTATTGCTGAAATTCTTGCAATTGAAGACCTTGGATTCTTTAAAAAAGGTGAAGGTGGAAAAGCAACTGAAGATGGGCAAACAAAAATAGGTGGAAAGGTTGCAATAAATACTAGCGGTGGTTTAAAAGGTTGCGGACACCCAGTTGGAGCAACTGGAATAAAGCAAGCAGTTGAAATTACTTGGCAACTTCGCGGTGAAGCGGAAGGAAGAAATACAAATGCTGAAATAGGAATGACCCACAACGTTGGTGGAAGCGGAGCAACCGCTGTTGTTCATATATTTAAAAGGGTGTAAAAATGGAAAGTGATGGACTTGCACTTAAGTGGAGAAGAATTCCAAACCGTTATCGATTACTTGGAAGCCATTGCGAAAATTGTGGAGCAAACTTTTTCCCTCCAAGAAAAATTTGCCCAAACTGTGGAAGAAAAACAAAAATGGTGGAAAAAACTTTTAGTGGTTATGGAAAAATTTACTCTTTTACGGTTGTAAGAACACCTACAGAAGAGCATAAAGAAAATGCTCCTTATATTCTTGCAATTGTACAACTAGATGAAGGACCAAAACTTACAGCTCAAATAATAAAAGATAACAACAAAGAAATAAAAATTGGCTCAAGAGTAAAGCTCGCTTTTAGAAGAATAACAGAAGATGGGAAAGAAGGCTTAATCCACTACGGTTACAAGTTCCAAGTTATTAAATAAATTAATAAATAAAAATAGAGAAATATTAACATGCTTTCGAAAATCCCAAACTTAAATGAAAAATTTGGAAAAGATACCGATAAAGAAGTGCTAAGAGTTGGTATAATAGCTGAGCTCGATGCTATAAATCTATATGAGCAACTTGCTCAAGCTACAGAAAATAAAGAAATAAAAAATATCTTATTAGATATAGCAAAAGAGGAAAAAACACATGTAGGAGAATTCCAAGCATTACTTTTAAAGATCGATAAAGAGCAAGTTTCTGAACTTGAGAATGGTAAAAAAGAAGTTGAAGAGAAAAGCAAAAAATAGTGCAGTTTATTTTTAGATAAACAACAAACAAGTACTTTAGTTAAAATTAGCTAAAAGAAAAGCAATAGTTTATTTGAAGCTTTTTGTAGAATTATTAACTTAAAAAATAGTAGAAAGATTTATAAATAAAATTATACAAATAAAATTCAATGCAAAGATTATTCAAGTCACTTGTTTATGCTTATTCCTTGAATAATTTGCTACTTCTTAGTCTAAGCATCATCGTACCTCTATTTAATATGCCATGTTAAGGCTCGATGATGCTGGGTTAAAATTTTTTGAGGGTCTTAACATGGTTGGAATAATATTAAGCGAGAAGAGATTTTATAGGTTCTTCACCGAGTTTTTTGGAAAAGATAGTTTTATGCTTCTTAAAAGGTTATCAAAAGAAAACAAGTTTGAAAAAATTGAAAGTTCAATAAAATATGATTTCTTAAAACTTATCAAATTAGGACTTATAGAAAAAAAGGATCATACATTTGTTCCAAAAATAAGGATCTTAGGAACTGTGGAAGTTGAAGAAGAAGCTTTAAGAACCATTGTAAAAAATTTGAACAGCTCTACGAAAGCATTACTTTTAGCAATTTACTTAAACCAAGATAGTGGATATATAAGGCCAAGTTCATTAATTAGAGAAATGAGCAGAACACATATAATTATTAGAAGGTATTTCACTCCAAAAGAGTTAATTGGAAAAAGTCAAACTACTTTATGGTATAATTTAAAGAAATTAGCTTCAGCACAATTAGTAGAGATTTCAGAAAAAGGAGTAAAAACTACGCAACTTGGAAATGAGATAGCTAAGTTTATAGGAGAAGAATCAAACTTTGAAGTAGAAAAAGAAAAAATTATTGCTTAAAATTTTGTTTTTATTCCTTTCCTGCTTCTTCCTTATTCACTACTTCTTTGCTACTCTCTTTTATAACTTTTGGAAGAGCGATTGGTTTAATCTCCTCTTTACCAGGAATCTTTGTTCCAGGTAAAAGAATTTTTACAGTTACTCCAATTGCCCCATATTTTGGATAAGCAGTGTAACTTGCAATCCTTGGGAGCTTAGCTGGTTCTCCAGCTTTTGGCATATAACCAGCACTTATTCTTATTTTCTTTGCTCTTGCTCCTTTTGCAGCAAGCTTTCCTGCTGCAACTATCTCAGCTCCAAGAGCACCAGCTTCTATTATTTCACGAAGAGCAGAATAGATTACTCTTTTTGCATTCTTTCCCATTTCTAAAGCTCTAACGATATTTTTTGCAACTATCCTTGGTTCAAGCCTTGGTTCTTTAACTTCTTCAACACTTATTTGCGGATTTTTAATTCCAAAATTCTTTTTTATTGCTTCTGTCAATTCATTTATGCTAGCTCCTTTTTTTCCAATCACTTTTCCTGGATTTGTAGCATAAACAATAATTCTTGTTACAATCGGTGTTTGTTGAATTTCAACTCTTGAGAATCCAGCTCTATCTAATTCTTTTTCTAAAAATCTATAAACTTTATGAGCTTTAAGGTTTTCTTGGATAAAGTTTTTTTCAACAACCATTAATTTTCACCCTTTTTTTTCATTACTTTTCTCTTTTTTTGCTTTTATTATCTCCTCTTTCTTCACTTCCTTTTCTTTTTTATTTTCTTCCTTGTTTTCTTTTTTGTTTACTTCTTGCTGTTTATTTTCTTTTTTATTTTCTTCTTTTTCCTTAAGTATAATTTGAACAAAAGAATATTCCAAATTGCTGTATCTTGGTCCTTTCTTTGGATTTGTTGGTTTACCAGCTCTCCTTGGTCCTTTTGGGGCGATTCTTTTTTCTATTCTGTGTTTGTTGGCAACAGCATAAGCAACATAAAGATTATCCTCATTTAAACCTAAGAACCTAGCATTCGCAATTGCGTCTCTTAAAACTTTTGCTACTATTTTTGCGCTTTTTATTGGATACCTACCTTTTGTTCCACCAAGCTCTCTTCTATGACCTAATTTTTTGTTATAACGTGGGTAAGGAATTGGTATTACTTTTTTTGAAGCAAGCTCAAGAAGAGAAAGAGCTTCTTTTGCATCTAAGCCACGAATAAAACTGCAAGTATTTGCTAAATCTTTAAAGCTAGCATTTATATCTTTAAGCTGAGCTTTTGCAATTTTTTCATTGTTTTGAGGTTGATAAGAATAAAGCATTTCCATTCTATCACTTTGCTGCTATAAACTTCGTACTTCTTGTTGCTCTTATTCCAGGAGCAGAGTGAACAACTCTCTTTGTTGTGTGTGAAAATTCACCAAGTCTTCTTCCAATCATTTCATTTGTTATTGTTATTACTTCAAATTTCTTTCCATCATAAATACCAAATTTTAAACCAACCCATTGAGGAAGGATAACAGCTTCTCTTATATGTGTTTTTATTATTTTATCTTTTTCCTTTCCTTCCTTCTTTATCTTTTCAACTTTTTTAATTAACTGAGCATAAGCGAAATTCTTTCCTTCTAAAAGTCTTTTTATAGCTCTTCTTGCTCTTGAATCAACTAATTTTGAAAAATCTTCAATACTCATTTTTTGAAGGTCCTCTTCTGTAAAACCTTTAAAAGTAAAAACTTTTGGCATTATCTCTTCCTCCTACCAACTCTTCTTGCAGCAATATGACCATGTTTTGCACCTGGTGGAGCATTTCTTGAAACCATGCTAGATTTACCACGATGGTGCTCTTTTCCACCAAACTTTGTTTTGACCAATCTATTCTGAGGCCACATTCTATTCAAAGCCTTCATTCTATAATAGTTCTTTCCAGCTTTCATTAATGGAGCTTCATCTCTACCACTTCCTGCTACTCTCCCTATTTGAGCCCTGCATTTTGGATCAAAAATTCTTATTTGTTTTGATGGAAGCATAACTTTTACTCCCTCTTTTTCGTGAGCAATTATGTAAGCAGATGTTCCAGCAGCTCTTACTAGTTTTCCACCATCACCAGGTTTAACTTCAATATTATAAACTTCTGTTCCATCTGGAATTTTTTCAAGTGGTAGAACACTCCCTAAGGTTGGTTTAGCATTTTCAGAGATTTCAATTTCACTTGCTGTTGAAATTCCCCTTGGGGCTAACATTAAAGCTTCTGTGTTATCTTCAAACCTTACTTTCATTAATACGCCAGTCCTCTCTGTAGCTTCAACAAAATCTTCAACATAACCTTTTCCTTTTAACCCAGAATAATTAAGTTTAGCCTTAAAGCGATGGCTAGGCCTTCTGAAAGCAGGACCCCCTTTCCCAAATCTTTGTTGTATAGGTGTTTTCATAATTTCACAAAAGCTTAAGCTTCAACGCAATATCTTCAGCTTTAAATTCTTTAGCTAGTTTTATAAAGGCTTTCTTACCTTGTTTTGTTCTTGCAACTCTTATATCTTCAACTTTTACTCCAAATAATTTTTCAAATTCCTCTTTTATATCTTTTTTTGTAGCAAAATCATTAACTATAAAAATTATTGTATTGTTTTTTTCTATTTCACTTATTGCTTTTTCTGTTGCAATTGGGTAAAGCAAAATTTTCATATTTCTCCCTTTATTTTTCTTATTTCTTCAAGCTTTATATTTTTTAAAGATTCTTCTAACTTTTCTATTGCTTTCTTGCTCCAAATAACTATTCTTGGATTTGCATTTGGAGCAATAAACATAACTCTAAGGTTATCAAGATTACAAACTTTAACTCCAGCAATGTTTCTTGCTGCTTTTATAATTTTTGCATCTTTATTAGAAGCAACGATCAAAATTGATTTTTTATACTTAACGATTCTGCTTGTTCTTCTTTTTTTCTTTATCTTTGGTTCAGGTTTTAGAAATTGACCCAAGCCAAGAGAAGTTAAAAATGAATAAACATCTTTTGTTTTTGAAATATCTTCTATTTTTGAATCAACAATTATTGGAGGAGAGATTGGAGATTTTGCTTTAAGAGAATATGCAATTGAATGCATTAAAGCAAGAGTATATTCTTTTCTGTTCATTCTTTCTATTATCTTCTTTTCAACTTTTGGAGGATGTGCTCTCCTCCCTTTAACTGCGCTTGGTATACCCTTTACATTTCCAATTGCTCCACCACCAAGTTTTTCTCTTGGAAGTTTTGCCATACCACGATTTTTTAAACTCCTGAATGCCTCTTTTCTTCCAATATACTCTGCTGTTGTTTGCTTTCCAGCAAGTGGAAATCTCCCTTGCGGCTGGAAAAGATAACTTCTTTCAGCTAGAAAAGCTCTTTGAATTAGCTCTATATTTGGCTGTAGCTCAAAAATCTTAGGAAGCTGAATTTTTTCTTTCTCTTTTGCATCTAAACCAAAAACATTTACTTCCATTTTAACCCACGCTAATTAATTTTGGTTTTTTAATCTCTTTAATTTTGGTTCTTGTTGCTTTTCTGAGTCTTATCAATCTTTTTGCTGGACCTGGAATTGAACCTTTTATTAGGATATAAGTATTTTTTACTATTCCATAGTTTTTAAATCCTCCTTCTTGATTTAGTTCATTTGGTTCTCCAATTTTAAGAATCCTTTTGTTATATTCTGTTCTCCTATGGAATCCCATCTGACCTGCCATTGGAACATTATAAAAAATTCTTGCTGGATGGAATGGACCAAGTGTTCCAACATGCCTAATTTTTCCAGTTGCTTTTCTTCTTTGTTCATGAATACCAAACCTTTTTACAGGCCCCTGCCATCCTTTTCCTTTTGTTACTGCAAGAATATCGATGTATTCTCCTTCTTTGAAAACATCACTTGCTTTAACCTCTTTTCCAAATATACTTAAGGCGAATTCAAGCTTTTTATTTATATCTTCTCCACCAATTGCAACTTCAAACTTTTGTGGTTTTTTGCGTCCTATGGTTGTCTTAGAAGGATCAACAAAAAGAAGTGCTCTAACATCATTTACTTTTTCGCTTTCAAGAAACTTTTTAATTTCATCAACAGTTGAAATTTTTTTAATGTTGAGTTTTTTTGCTTGCTCGCTATAAAACTCTTTTACTGTTTTACTTCCGTAAACATCCTTTAAATAAAATCTTAAACCATAAACATAAACTGGTGGAATTTCTAATACTGTACATGCTTCCCTTTTTTCCATTCCTTTTGTAGGAGAATCAGTATCATCTACCAACATTGCTTTCGTCATTCCAACCTTATAAGCTGCAAGACCAAGAAGAGAAGGAATAGATACACTCGGCCAACTTCTTATTCTTTGGACTTCCTTTTTTGCTCTTTTCCTAGGCCAAAAAGCCATAGAGCCGTGTCTTGGTTCGTACCATTTGCTCATTTTATTCACCAAAAATTGTTCCGAATCCTTCCTCCGCTTTTTCAGCTTGTTCTTCTAACTTTTTTACTATTATTTCTTCTTCTTTCTCTTTTAACCTTTTTAAACTTTTTACCCTTGAAAGCTTCTTTTCTGCTTTTTCAAAGAAATCTTGGGGTGCATCAACTACAAGTAAGTAATCAGAATTTTCTCCAAATTCTTTTCCTTCTCTTATTTCTACTCCTTGTCTAACAAAGATTACGTCGAATAACTCATCATTTTTTTTCATTTCTTCTATTTTTTCCATTGGTAAATTTTGGGCATATGGATCAAAAGAAATAAGGTCTTTAACCTCTTTTAGGTCCTCCTTTGAAAAAGAATAAACTCTTTTCATTTCTTCTTCACCCTTCTATTAACTTAGCGTTTATAGTTCCTTCTCTATTTGGCCTATTGAGAACAATCGCTTTTCCAAGTTCTGTTTCTATTATTGCGCCTTTTGTTATTATGTTTAACCTGAAGAAGTTTCTATTATCTTTTGTTTCTACAACATTTTTTATCTTAACTTTTTTATAGCCTTCTTTCGTTAGGACATTAGCAAAAACTGCTTTTTTAAGCTTAACTTTTAATACTCCGCCTTTACCGGTTTCTTTTTTTCTCTCTTCTTTGTCACTTAACTTTGTTTGAGTAAAATACCCACCTTGCTCATATTTTCTTTTTATTTTTATTCTTCTATACCTCTTACCACTACCTCTTTTGGATTCTAAAGCTTTTCCATGATACTGCTTACTCGTTAACGGAATAAAATCACCTACATAAATTTAGTGAATTTTAATTTAAATACTTTTTGAAAAGAAAAATTAAAAATTTAAGATAAAAAAAGAGTATATGGAAAAAATTGAAAAACTTGCTAAACTTTTGGTTGAGTATTCAACAGGAATCAAAAAAGGGGATAGAGTCCAAATAACCTGTGATTACCCAGCTGCAAAGTTAGCTCTAGAAATTTATAAATATTCTCTGCAAAAAGGGGCATATCCTTGGATAAAAGTTGATATTCCTAGTAGAAGGTATATCTTTTATAAGTACTCGCAGAAACAACAATTACTTTTCTTTCCAGAGCATGAAATGTATGAAATTAAAAATACTGATGTTTATATAGCTTTAAGAGCACCAACAAATGTAAAAGAGCTGGCAAGTATAGATTCAAAAAAGCTCTCATTACACATGAAAACCTTAAAACCGATAACAGATTGGAGAGTTGAAAAAACAAGATGGTGCCTTTTTTATTATCCAACAGAAGCCCAAGCACAGGAAGCAGGAATGTCATTAAAAGAGTATGAAGATTTCGTTTTTAATTCTTGCTTTTTAAATTGGAAAAATTTGTCAAAAAAGATGCAAAAAATAAAAGATAAATTGGAAAAAACAAAGATTGTAGAAATTTACGGTAAAGAAACAGAATTAAAATTTAGTGTGGAAAAGAGAAAAGCAATTGTTGCGGATGGAAAATATAATATGCCTGATGGTGAAGTTTTTACAAGTGTTGTCGAGAATAGCACAAATGGTGAAATCTATTATGAAATCCCAGCCGTATACATGGGGAACGAAGCTGAAGGAATAAGGCTAAAGTTCAAAAATGGAAAAGTTGTTGAAGCAAAAGCAGAAAGAGGTGAAAAATTCTTAAAACAAATGCTTTCAACAGATCCTGGAGCAAAAAGAATTGGTGAATTTGGAATAGGATTAAATTACAAAATAAAAAGAGCTGTAAAAAGTATTCTTTTTGATGAAAAAATTGGTGGAACTATCCATACTGCTCTTGGAAATGGTTATAAAGAAACGCTTAGTAAAAACATCTCTGCAATCCATTGGGATATAATAAAAGACCTAAGGAAGGGTGGTGAGATATATTTTGACAAGGAACTTGTAATGAAAAATGGAAGATGGTTAATATGAATACAGAAGAAACAATTTTGTACATTTTGAAAAATTTTAAAATTATAGCTGTTGTGGGTTGCTCAAAAGATGAAGCTAAAGAAGCCCATAAGATTCCAAAATATTTAAAAGAAGTTGGTTACAAAATAATTCCTGTAAACCCGACTGCAGATTTTATTTTAGGAGAAAAAGCTTACCCGAGCTTATTAGATGTTAAAGAAAAAGTAGATGTTGTTGATGTTTTTAGACCTGCAAGGGAAGCATTAGAAATTGCTAAGCAAGCGAAACAAATTGGAGCAAAAGCAATTTGGCTCCAATCTGGAATAATAAGTAAAGAAGCGGAAGAATTTTGTAAAAATAACAACATTCTTTTTGTTGAAAATCGATGTATGATGGTTGAGCACGCTAGATTAAAAAATGAAGGAAAACTTGAGTAAAAAATTAAAAATGGACTCAGCGGGATTCGAACCCGCAGCCTCCTCCACGCCAAAGAGGCGCTCTACCATTGAGCTATGAGCCCATATTGTTATTATTCCCTTTTAAAAATTTAAATTTAACAGAATTTAGTCACTTCTCTATTCTTTTTATTCCGCCTTCTCTTTTTCTAGTTAATTGTGAAAGGATTTGTAAAAGTTGCTCTTCAGTTAATTTTGATTTCAACCTATTGGAGCTAACAAGCTGGACAATCAAAGCGATTACAGTATCATATAGCTCTGGATTTACAAGTCTTATATTCATCAATCTCTCATAGGCTTTAGCATCTAAATAACTTCTGGCTATTTCTTTCTTTTGTATTTCAAGTTGCTGTTTTTTTTGTAATTCTTTTAGTTTTTTTTGAAGTACTTTATTGTAATCTTCTTCATTTTCGCCTTCCATCTTTTTCCACCAATTCTATTTAGGACCTAGGAAGCTTTTAATTTTTTTATTTCAACGCTAATCTTGTCCAAGAAAGCTTTACCTTTTGGAGTAAGTTCTCTTCCTTTTTTTGTTGTCTTTACAAAACCGACTTTTTCAAGTTTTTGAAGAGCTTTTCTAATTATATTACCACCTGCCTTCATATGCTTATGTGGGGCAACACCCTTAGATTTTCTTCCGCCGTATTTATGCCTTAATCTAGAAACTCCTATTGGCCCATTTATATAAAGATACCTAAGGAGAGAAGCACACCTAATATACCAGAAATCCTCTTGTTGTGGTGGTCTCTCAGCATGAGAACCACTTTTAACAAAATGTACCCACTCTGGTGGTCTTAATTCTTCTATTTTTTTAAGTTCCTCTGCAGTTTTTTCTATCAGTTGTTTAGCTTCTACATCATAAACACTCATTCAATCACTTTTATATTTTGGAAAAAAGCTTTTATAAACTTTTTATTTGAAAAATAAAAGTGGAAAAATGGAAAAAATTGAGATATTAGAGGATGAGAAAGAAAAGCTTGTAATACTTTTCAAAAATGAAGAACCAAGCTTCTTGAATTTTTTAAAAAGTAAACTACTAGAACAAGAGGAAGTAAAATTTACCAGTGTTGAGAAAGAGCATCCAGAAATAAACAATGTAACTTTTAAAATAGTAACAACTTCTGCGAACCCAAGAAAATGCTTAGAAAAAGCACTTAATGAAATCGAAAAAGAAGTAGAAGAAATTGAAAAACTTTTTAAATTGTAGAGGTATGGAAATTAAAAAAGGAGTAAGAATAATTGCGATAGATGACTTTCCTATAAAACAAAAAACAGTTCCAATAGTTGGTGTAATTTGTAGAGGAAATTCTTTAGAAGGAATTATATCCTCAAAAATTAAAAGAGATGGAGAAGATTCTACTGATAAAATTATAAAAATGATAAAAAATTCAAAATTTAAAAATCAAATAAAAATTGTTGTTGTTCACAGCTTAATGCTTGCCGGTTTTAATATAGTTGATTTGGAAAAAATTGAAAAAAAATTAAATGTAATAGCAATTGCGGTAACAAAAACAAGACCTACCAAAAATAAGGTCAAGAAAGTATTAAAAAAATTAGGATTTCAAAAAAGAATTGAACTTATTGAAAAAGTAGATATAGTTAAACAAGAAAATTTCTTTATTCAAGGTATAAAAATTAAAGAAAGACTAAAACTCTTGGAGAACTTTGACTTATTTACGCCAATAAGAATAGCTCATAAAATAGCAACTGGAATTGGTAAAGGTGAATCCGATGGGAGGCTCTAAAAAAATTTCTTTGTCTGATATATTCTTTATACTAGGGCTTTTATCTATTCTAGTTTATGTAATTCTTAAATTAGATATACTTTCTGTATTCGTATTTACCTTTTTTGCCCTTAGCATCTATTTTGATATAAAGGAAGGTGTAAAAAAAAGTGGTGCGGTTGGTTATATTAAAGAGTTTCTTATAAGTATTGCAATTATTTTGGTATTTTGGGTTGCATCGATGGTTATTTTACAAACACCCTCTCCGTATAATGCTGTCGCAAGTTGTAGTATGCTCCCTACACTTCAAAGAGGAGATGCTGTAGTACTCAAAAAAGTAGACCCTACAAAAATTGCACCAGTTGTAAATGTAAATTCTTCTTTTATCCAAGATTTGTTTTATGAGTTTAAAAACCAGGAAGTTTGTGCTGCATGTAATGGAACAACTTGCTCTTTTTCGCAAGTACCGAAAAACTCAAATTTTGTTGTTTATTCATATAAAGAAAAAAGAATAGTAGAATCAAAATTAAATATAACCTGCGGAGAATGTACGAAGACTTTTTTGAATGGGAGTATAGAAAGAGTCCCGTGCTTTAAATATCTAACTATAGAAAACAAAAAAATATTTCCAGATAAAAATAATTCAATAATTGTTTATGAAACAAATAGCTTTGATTCAATGCAAGGACCTATAATTCATAGAGCTGTTATTGTTTTGAATGTAAGTAACAACTTTTTTGTTTTAACGAAAGGAGATAACAACCCCGACTTAGACTTTCAATATGGAGTAGCACCAAAAAATTTAAGTAGTGTAATTGGAGAGGTCATATTCAAAATCCCAATTTTAGGATACGCAAAGCTTTTTCTTTTTGGACAATTTTCTTCACCAGTTGGATGTAATTTTGTAATAAAAAGTTAGAATTTTAAAAGATAATAGGGATAATTTATTATGGAAAATAAAAAGAAAGATAACTATTTACTAATTATTTGCGTTGATGTGGATAACGATTTAGAACAAAAAACAGGAATTAAAGGTCCTGTAATTGGAAGGGATAAAAATTTTGAAGCTGCAACAAAATTAATGCTTGCTGACCCGGAAGAAGAAGATGCAAACACAATGTTTGCAGCAATAAAGGTCTTTGATGAAATTAGTAAAACTCGAAAAAATGTAGAGATTGTTACATTAACAGGAACTCCTGGTTCTTACACTGCTGGTTTTGAGATAGGTAAACAACTTGATTCTGTATTAGAAAATGTGCCGAGTGAATCATGTATCTTTGTAAGTGACGGCGCAAGTGATCAAACTGTTTTGCCAATAATTCAATCTAGATTGAAAATAGAAAGTGTAAAGGTTGTAAATGTAAAACAAGCAAAAGGAGTGGAAACAACATATATTACTATACTTGAAAAATTAAAAGAGCCAAATTTTGCAAGGATATTTTTTGGTATCCCAGCTCTTATCTTACTACTTATAACTATAAGTTATATGTTTGGGTATGGTTTACTACTACCAGGACTTGTTCTTGGAAGTTACTTGTTGATAAAAGGTTTTGGTATAGAAGATACATTAATAAGATTACTTAAATCATTTGCAATAAGTACAAAAAGAGTAAGTTTTGGTTTTTATCTTCTTTCATTGATAATTTTATTTATAACTATCGCAGTTGGAATTTCTAGTTATTATACATACCTTAACTATGGCCAAGTATCTGCTGTAGGTTATGCATTAAAGGATTCACTCTTCCTTTTTGGTTTTGTTTTGCTTTTCTTTGGAAGTGGAAAAATTGCTGATGTATATATTAGAAAGCAAGAATTAAGCAGGCCTGGAATGTACTTCTTCTTAGGAAGCTTAGGCATTGCCTGGTTTGATTTTTATGCACTTTCCCTATGGATTGTTGCAAAAATTTACTTTTACCAGCTTGTTGGAGATGTATTAATCTCAGTTTTAGTACTTTATTTGATCCATGTTTTAACAACAAATCTTACAAAAAGAATAATAAAAGAAAAAAAAGTAATAGGGAAAGAAGTAATAGATAAAAGTGGTGCAAAGGTTGGAAAAGTTATAAGTGTAAATTTATCGCAATCTATTTTAAAAGTAGAAACATCATTTAAAACAGTTATAGAAGTTCCATTCGAAAATATTATTAATATTGGTGAAAAAATAGTTGTAAAATTGTGATATAATGATAGAAAGAATAAAAACAGGTATTGCTGGTCTTGATAACCTTCTTTATGGTGGGATACCAAAGGGAAATCAGGTATTTATAGTTGGAGGGCCTGGAACAGGAAAAACATTAATGTGTAATGAATTTCTTTTTCGAGGAGCTGAAATAGGAGAAACAGGCATTTTCTTTGCATTAGAAGAACCGACTACATCAGTAATAAAGGATGCTATTGAAACTTTTTCTAGTTTACCCTTCAAAAAGTATATTGATTCAAATTTAATAAATTATTCTGATATCTCTCTAGAAAAGGAAGAATATAGTATAGGAAAATTTGCACAAAAAATTGAAGAAGAAATAAAGAAAACAAAAGCAAAAAGGGCAGTCATTGATTCTGCTACATTAATAAAATATCTAAGTAGTGATATACTTTCTTACAGAAAAGATATGGTTGGACTTTTTCAAAAATTAAAATCTTTAGAGGTAACAAGCTTATTTACTGGTGAACTAAATACGCTTGGGAGAGAAATTGTTTTTGAACCTGAACATTATGTAGCAGATGGAATAATAAGTCTTTATAATATCCTCAGTGATTCAAAAAGATTTTTAGGCTTAGAAATTTTAAAAATGCGAAAAACAAAGCATAGCAAGATGTTTGTCCCATTTGAAATAACACCTGAAGGGATAGAAGTGAAAACTTATGAAAAATAAAAAAAATAAAGAAAAAGAGGCTGAAAGAGTAAGGGTAGCAACTTATTTAATAGTGTTTTTCTTCATACTTTTTTTGTTTTCAAGGTTGATTTCTTATTTTTTTTCAAACGGCAATGAAATCGAAAGATGTAAAATGATAATTTTCCAGGATTTCAGAGAGGATTGCTTCCAAAAAATTGCGCTCCAAACAAAAAATATTTCGGTATGTAATTTTACAGTAAACAGGGATAAATGCGTAACAAGTATTGCAATCGCACAAAAAAACATTTCAATATGTAATCTTGTTGGGGTTGGATGTGTAAAGTCTGTTGTAAGTCTTGTTTCGCTAAATGAATGCTTACAGCTTAGTAACAATTTGAAAGATTACTGTATATTTGAAAAAACATTAAACAGCAGTAATGATTCAACTTGTGATCTAATTATAAATTCAAGCATGAAAAAATTATGTAAGGGGATAATCTTACAAAACCAGATTATAAACTCAAAAAACTTTTCGCTTTGTAAAAACCTTTCTGGTTTGGAAAGAATTGTATGTTTAGAAACAGTTGCAAAAAATTTAAATGTCTCACTGCCAGTAAATTATTCTACTAAACTCAATTACTCTAATATTTATTGGAATTTCTCTGAGTCAGATATTAATAATATGGCAGCAATAATTAAAAATTTTTCAATAATTGGTGAAGCAATTAGTACAAAAAATTTAAGCCTTTGCTCAACACTACCCACAAACCAGTCAATATCGTGTTATCTACTCTTTGCTCTTAACACAACAAATATTAGCGTATGCAATTATTTACCTGCAGGAGAAGTGGAGAATTGTAAGCAGTTAGTAATGTTTTATATTTCAAAAGCAGTCTAATTTTTATTTCTAAAATCCAAAAAATAAAAAATGGAGAGATTAGGGATTGTAGAAAGGGTAACAGGAAATGGAAGTATTGTAGTTAACGTTGATGGTATAAAAAAAGTTCCAGTAATCTTAAACGAAGGCAAAGTAGTTGATACCATAACATTGGAAGAAGTTGATGAATCAAAAAATGAAGTATTACAAAAAATAGAAAATAAAATTGAGGGAGAAATTGATAAAAAAGTAGAATACAACGAATTTGAAAAGGAAATTTTTGAAAATAAAACTTTTTTAAAAAGATTAAAAGAAGTTGCAAAAAAGATTAAGCTTTCCATAATTGAGCAAAGAGATTTTATTATAAGATTCCATGCTGACGCAGATGGTGTGTCTGGTGCATTAGCAATAAAGTCTTTATTAGAAGAAGATTACTTCGGAAAAGCTTTTTTTATACCACAAAAGGTTGCCTGTTACTCAAAAATAGATTTAGAAAATGATAACTTCTTGAGTATTTCATTAAAAAATCCAATTTTAATTTTTATAGATTTTTCACCAGAAGAGGAAATATTGAACCAAATAAAGTTTGAAACAATTATTATAGACCACCATCCAACAAGCATAAAAGATTCAATAAATCCGTGGAATTTTGATATGGATTCTAGAATTACTGCTGGTTTAATCTCTTGCTTCATAGCAAAATTACTCCTTAAGGAGAATTTTGATTTCTTGGAAAATGTCTCTTTACATGGGGATAGAAGCCAACTTATAAGTAAAAAAGATGAAAAGTTTGTAAAATTTGCAATTGTTTTTGATTTTTTAATAAGTAAAAAAAGAATTTCAAATATAGAAAAAATTTTGAATAATGATGAAGCTATAAATGAAGCATATGAAGAAGCTAAAAATTTAATAGAAAATGCATTGACCTTAGCAAAAAAATTTGAGAAAGTTATAAAAGTTGGGGATTATTCTATCCATGTTCTTAACTTAAAAAAACAAAAAATGTATCCTCAACCTGGAAAACTTGTTTCAATTTTTCATGAAAGGCTAAATGATGAAAATGCCATAACAATTGGAATTACAAAAAATACTTTTTCTGTTAGGGTCGGAAAAGAAATTCTAAAAAAAGTGGATTTATTTCTATTGCTTCAAAATATTAGTGCAAATTTTGGTGGTCACAAAAATGCTTTTAGTGTAAAATTAGACGAAGAGAAAAGCACATTAAAAAGATTTATAAAAGAACTAGAGAAATCTTTAGTGAAATAAAAAATATAAAGTTAAAAAATAATAATAATATTTGAAGCCCCTTCGTCTAGTGGCCAAGGACGCCGGGCTTTGGACCCGAGAACACCGGTTCGAATCCGGTAGGGGCTATCAATTTTTTGTTTTAAATATAAGAGAATAAATCTCTAAAATAAAAAAGAATTAGATGGAACCTTCTTTTTCTACCTCAAGTTTTGTAGTAAAGTCTTCTATTGAATACTTAAATTCAGAGTCATCTTTTATTATTTTTCTTTCCTTAAGTACCTCTCTTGCGAGTAAATAATAAATAAGAGCCAATGAAGCTCTTCCTTTATTATTTGCTGGGATAATAAAGTCTACAAATTGAGCAGTGTTATCAGTATCGCAAAGTGCAATAACTGGTATATTCATTAATCCTGCTTCTTTTATTGCTTGTTTTTCATTTCTAGGATTGCTTACTATAATAAGTTTTGGTTCCATAAAATTTTTATTATTTGGATCAGTTAAGGTCCCTGGTACAAACCTTCCTTTTACTACTTTACATCCAATGACTTCAGCAAATTTCTCGACTGGTGTAATTGCATAAATTCTAGAAGCAGTAGCTAAGATTTCATCAGGTTTATAATTTGCAATTATTTTAGCAGCCAATCTAATTCTTTTATCGATTTCTTCTATACTTAAAATATTTATGCCGTCTTTTCTTGTTGAAAATATAAATTTTTTCATTCCAGACATTTTGAACTTTGTACCTATATGTACTCCCGCTTCTAGGTATGTTGCTTTATTTACCAAGAATTTTTCATCACTTTTCTCCTTTTTTTCCATAGTTTCCATTTTATTTTTTAGCAAAAGTCATTTAAAAATTTTTGGATATAAAATAAAAATATAAACAATAAATTAGAAAATTTTAAAATGAGCTCAAAGGATTACAGCGAAGAGAGGTACGTAGAAAGTTTTAGAAAAAGTGCAGTTTTAAAAAATGGTAACTTAGAAGGATTTGTTATTTCTAAAGAAAAAGGTGTTGGAATAAGAGTTTTAAAGGATAACAAACTAATTTTCTACGCAACAAATGAATTAAAAAACAAAGAAAAAATAAAGGAAATTAAAAACTTAAAAATAAATTTTAAAAATATAAGAGAAGTATATTTTTCGGAAGAAAAGTCTAATAAAGCAAACTATTCAATCAAACAAAAAAAGAAAATAGAGGATACTGACGAAAAAGAAATTTTAGAAATTATAAAAGAACTTGATTCTGTTTTTATTGAAGAAGGTATCAAAAACAGATTTATTACTTTCTCTGCCCGGATTAAAAAGCAGGAATTTGAAAATAGTGAAGGTAGCAAAATAATATCGTATATCCCAAGGATACATTTAAGTTATCTTATCACAATAAATGAAAAAAGGAGTATTCAAAGATATGGTGATATTGGTTTTTGCAGTGGGTTAGAAAGAATTACGCCAAAATTATTTGAAAAAGTAAGAGAAGAAGTAAAAGAATTAAAGGAAGTTGCAAAAAAAGGGAAAAGAATTGGATTAAGAAAAACAAATGTAGTATTAAGTAGCGAATTAACTGGAATAGCTGTTCATGAAAGCGTGGGCCACCCAACTGAAGCGGACAGGATTTTTGGAAGAGAAGCTGCACAAGCTGGCGAAAGTTACATAAAACCAAGTAACATAAAAATAAAAGTAGGAAGTAAATTGGTAAATGTGGCTGATGACCCTAGAATAAAAGAATATGGTTTTTTCTTATATGATGATGAAGGTGTAAAAGCACGAAGAAAAATTCTTGTAAAAAATGGAGTAATAAATGAACTTTTGTTAAACAGAGAAACAGCATTTCAATTAGGAACAAAAAGTAATGGAAGTGCTAGAGCTTCATCTTATTATGTAGAACCAATTGTTAGGATGAGTAACACATTTTTGTTACCTGGAGAAAAAAGATTCGAGGAACTGGTTGAAGAAGCAAAAAATGGCATATTTATAAAAACATTTATGGAATGGAATATTGATGATTTAAGAATAAATGAAAGGTACACCGGTGGAATTGCATACTTTATTAAAAATTCAAAAATCGAGGAGCCGGTGATATTTCCGGTAATAGAAACAACAACATTTAATTTTTGGAGTAGTGTAAGTGATATCGCAAATGATTTGAGCTTCAAAGCCGCAACGTGTGGAAAAGGAGAACCAATGCAAGATGTCCCGGTAACTACCGGTGGCCCTTCTATTTTGTTAAAGAATGTGAGAATATGGAGCAGGTAGATAAAAAATTTGCAAAAATTGTTTTTAAAACGCTTGAAACTGAAGTTTCTGATTTAATAGTATCGCTTACAAAAGAAAAAAGGAGAGGGGTCAAATTTTTTAACAATAAAATAACAAAAGTAGATTATTCAACAAATTTAAGTCTTGAAGTTTTCTTTGCAAAAGATAAAAAAGTAATATTTTCGCAAATTCCAACGCAAAGTGTTGAAGAAGCAAAAAGATTTTGCAAGAAATTAGTTGAAATATCAAAAATTCTACCACAAAAAGAAGATTACTATGGAATTGCAGAAAATGGATTTGAATATAAAAAATTGTCAAATTTCGATAAAAGTATTGATGAAGGAGAAGGACTTGAAAAAGTTGAAGATGCAATTGATTTAGCAAGAGATAAAGGTAGGGCTAGTGGAATTCTTTCACTAAAAACAATGTACTCCTATCTAATTTCTTCTGGTGGAACGGAGATAGATGAAAAATCTACGAAGTACTATTTTTCATTTAGATTTATAAAAAAAGATTATTTTTCAGCACATAAAGCGGTTTGCGGGGCTTTTCTAAGATATTTAGACGCTGAGAAAGTTGCAAACGAAACAATTGAGTTAACAAATTTGACAAATAAAATTTTAAAATTTAAAAGTGGCGAGTATTTTGCTTTATTTGAACCATTATCTTTTTCTTCTTTTGTCTCTAATTTTGCATCAGCGGCTTCTATATTTGATATAGAAGCTGGATTTTCTTTTTTGGGTGGAAAACTTAATCAGATGGTTGCCTCAAAAGAAATTTCTGTAATAGATGATCCACTACTTAAAAATGGGTATAATTCACGAAGTTTTGATGATGAAGGTGTAGGAACAAAAAAGAAGTACATAATAAAAAACGGAATCCTTAAAACTTTTCTTTTTAACACTTCATATGCAAAAAAGTATAAAACAAAAACAACAGGAAATGCGGGGTTAACAGAGCCAGCCCCATATAACTTGGTAGTTAATGGAGAAAATGAAAAGAAAAAAGATAAAATTATTGAAGAAATAAAAGAAGGGATATGGGTGACAAATAATTGGTATACAAGATTTAACAATTATACTGCTGGAGATTTTTCAACATTACCAAGAGATATGATTTTTTATATAAAAAATGGAGAAATAAAAGGTGCATTAAAACAGGTTAGAATAAGTGACAACTTACCAAGAATGTTCTTAAATATTAAATTAGTAGGTAAGGAAAAAGAACAAGTAAGATGGTGGGATTCTCCTCTTCCAGTAGTTTCACCAGTAGTTGGTATAGATAAAGTTCATTTTACTTCGGTGGAATGAAAAATGAAGTACGGTTTTTATGGAATATACAAAGATCTCAAAAAACATTTTGGTTTTCAAAATTGGTGGCCAGCAAAAACAAAATTTGAAATACTTGTTGGTGCAATTTTAACCCAACAAACTTCCTGGAAAAATGTAGAAAAAGCAATAAAAAACTTAAGAAAATTAAAGCTTTTAAATGAAAAAAGAATGAGAAATGCAAAAACAAAAGAGATAGAAAAAGCAATAAAAAATGTAAATTTTTATCGAACTAAAGCAAAAAGGCTTAAAAATATCGTTATAAATTTGGATAAAATAAAGAAAGAAAAAGATGAAAAAAAGATAAAGGAATATTTATCAAGTTTTGATGGAGTAGGTAAAGAAACATCAGAAGCGCTAATGCTTTACTACTTTAATTTTCTTGATTTTGTTATAGATGCTTACACTATAAGAATATTTGAAAGAGTATTTAACAGAAAATTCAAAAGAGAAGAACTTAAAAAGCTAATTGAAAATGAAATACCAAAGGACATTGAACTTTATAAAGATTTCCACGCTCAACTTGTAGAACTTGGAAAGCATTATTGTAAAAAAGAAAAACCAAATTGCAAAGAATGCCCTATAAATAAAATATGTAAATCAAAATCCAAATGTTTGCATTAAAATTTTAACAAAATAAAATATAAATAGAAAAATTTAATAGTCCTGCATATGTTATAGTCATCAGAAGTAAATAATTAAAGTTTACAGAGGTAATTAATCATGGAGGCTGTAATTTTAGCTGCGGGTGAATCCTCAAGATTTTGGCCATTAAATTATCGTCATAAATCTGTTTTTTATTTATTAGGAAAACCAATAATTTACTGGAATTTAAAAGGTTTAGAAGAGGTAGGAATAACAAAAGTAATCATCGTTCAATCACCAAAGAGAGATGTAGAGAAAGAGTTGAAAAAATTTCATTTTGATAAACTAAAAATAAAATATGTTATTCAAGAAAAACCTATTTCTACTGGAAATGCTATTTGGCATGCAAAAAATTTTGTAAAAGGACCTTTTTTTGTTTTAAATGGTGATGTTTTAAACTCTGGAGAGATTTTGCACGAAATGCTAAAGAAAATAAAAAAAGAAAAAAAGCCAGTTTTAGCTGGACAGAAAACAAAAACCCCTTGGCTTTTTGGGATAATGGAACTAAAAAAAGATAGGATTTTAAGGATTGTTGAAAAACCAAAAAAAGGAGAAGAGCCATCAGATATCAAAGTAGTCGGTGTTTACTACTTAGAACCAAAATTCTTTTCATATTACGAAAAAGTAAAGAAAGGACCTTATGACTTAGAAGATGCTCTCTCAGAGTATATGAAAAAGAATGAAGTAAAAGTAGCGTTAATTAAAAAAGAAGAAAAAGAAACGCCAGCCTTTTTAAAGTATCCTTGGCATTTATTCAGTCATAAGAAGTATCTTTTTGATAAATATTTAGAAAGTAAAATTGAAAAAACTGCGAAAATAGCAAAAAATGTAATTATAGAAGGCAGGGTTTACATTGGGAAAAACACAAAAATTTTGGAAGGAGCTGTAATTAAGGGGCCTTGTTATATTGGAGACAATTGCTTTATTGGTAACAACTCTTTGGTTAGAGAGTATACGGATTTAGAGGACGGAGTTGTGATCGGAGCCTTTTGTGAAGTAGCAAGGTGCATTTTTCAAAAAGGTTCAACAACGCATTCTGGTTATTTTGGGGATTCAATAATTGGTGAAGAAACAAAAATAGGCGCTGGTACAATTACTTCAAATGTTAGATTGGATAGAAATGAAATTTTTTCAGAAGTAAAAGGAGAAAAAGTAAATACAGGTCTAAAATCTTTTGGTACAGTAATTGGAAAAGGTTCTTTCATTGGAACAAAAGTAAATATTATGCCTGGAAAATTTATAGGTTCAAATTGTATTATTTACCCTAATTCTTTAGTAAAGAGTAATATAAAAGATAACACTATTTTGAAATATTGAATAAATCTCCTTTATTTGTTTATTGCCGAATTGAGCATAAAAATAAAAATTTACAATCCATAAAGAAAAACATGCTTTCAAAAGAGAAATTAAGAGAAGAATTTTCAAAGGATTATAAAAAATTCTATGAAGTAGAATTATTTAAGGAGTTGGGTTTTGAAAGAAAACGATGTAGTTGTGGAAAGTATTTCTGGAGCTTAGGAAAAGACAATTGTGGTGACCCAGATGAGCATGGTACAGAATACTCTTTCTTTAAAAAACAACCAGAGAGTATAACATTAGATGAGATGTGGAAAAAATTTTCAGATTTTTTTAAGAAGAATGGTCATGAAGAAATAAGCCGTTATCCTGTTGTAAGTAGGTGGAGGCCAGATTTATACTTTACAATTGCATCGATACAAGATTTTCAAAGAATCGAAAAAGGTATAATGGATTTTGAATACCCTGTAAACCCTCTTATAGTTCCGCAAGTCTGCCTTCGTTTTAATGATATACCACACGTTGGATTTACTGGAAGGCACTTAACAAGCTTTATAATGGCTGGACAGCACTCTTTTAATTGGCCAAAAGAGGGTTATTGGAGAGATGAAACGATTAGACTTGATTATGAATTCTTAACAAAAGAGCTTGGAGTTAAAAAGGAGGAAGTAGCATTCATTGAGGATGTATGGGCTATGACTGATTTCTCTGAATTCGGAGCGTGCCTCGAAGCCTTCTCAAAGGGTCTTGAAATTGTAAATGCTGTTTTCACAGAGTTTAGCTATTTTAATGGAGAAGTAAAAGAACTACCGAAAAAGGTTGTTGATGTAGGATGGGGGTTTGAAAGAGTACTTTGGTTTAGAAATGGAACTCCATCTTTATTTGAATCTTTATTCCCAAAAACTCTAAAAAAACTAAACGTAAGTTTCGATAAAGAGTTATATGAAACTTTTGCAAAAAAAGCTTCTACTCTTGGAGAAAAAGCAAGAATTGATGCAAAAACTCTTTCAACAGTTTTAAACAGAAAAGAAAATGAAATAGAAGATGGACTTATGCCCTTACTTTCAAGTTTTGTTATTCTTGATCATATAAGAACCCTTCTTTTTGCAATTTCAGATGGCGCACTTCCAAGTAATGTTGGTGGTGGTTATAACCTTAGACTTTTGTTAAGAAGGGCCTTTGGTTTAGGATATAAGTATAATATCGATATTTACGATTTAATCCCAAGGGTAGCTGAAGAATCTAAATTGTTCCCAGAACTAAAAGAAAATGAAGAAGAAGCTAGAAAAATTTTTGAAATAGAAGAGCAGCGCTACAATCAAACAATCAAAAATGCTCAAAAAAAGCTTGGAGAAATTTTAACTAAAAAAGCTTTAACAAAAGAAGAAATAAAAACATTGTATCAAAGTAATGGAATAAGCTTAGAGATGATTGAAAATGAAGCGAAAAAAAGGAATATCCAAATACAGCTTCCAACATACGAGGACATAGTCCAGCAAAATGAAGTAGAAAAACAAAAAGAAGAGACATATGAAGTTCCAAATATAGAGACAAAACTTCTTTGTTACACCTCTTCAAAGGCAAAAGGGAAGGTTGTTTTTTCAAAGAATAACATTGTGGTCCTCGATCAAACTCCATTTTATCCTGAGAGTGGTGGACAGGAAAGTGATAAAGGAGAAATATTTAACAAAAATAAAAAAGCAAAAGTTATAGATGTAAAGAAACAAGGTTCAACAGTTATACACTTTTTGGATAAAAACCCATTTAGTGAAGGCGAGGAAGTTGAATGTGTAGTAGATGAAGAAAGAAGAAAAAGACTCAGAGTTCACCACACTGCTACTCATTTAATAAGTACATCATGTAGAAAAATTCTTGGAAAGCACGCGTGGCAAGAAGGAACTCTTAAAAGTTTTGATAAAGCACATATTGATATTGCACATTTTGATAAGCTACACGAAGACGAAGTAAAAAACATTGAAAAACTTGCAAATGAATTTGTTAGAAAAGGGTTAGAAGTTAAGGCAAAGGAAATGGATAGAAAAGAAGCCGAAGAAAAGTACGGGTTTAGTATATATCAAGGGCATGGTGTACCAAGTAAAAAACTTAGAATTATAATCATTGGTGATGAGAACAACCCCGTTGATGCTGAAGCCTGCGGAGGATTACATGTTAGCAACACAAGTGAAATTGGGGTTATAAAAATAATTTCAACAGAGAGACCACATGATGGGATTGTAAGAATAAATTTTGTAGCTGGTGAAGCAGCAATAGATTACTTTGAAAAACTAAATGAAAAAAGTAAGAAAATATCAAATTTACTTAATGTAAATGAAGAAAAAATAGATGAAGAAGTAAAAAGGATTTTGGGAGAAAAAATAGAAAAAGAAAAGCAAGATAAAAAAGAGAAGAAGGAAATTGCAGATGAAGTTTCAAAAATAATTCTAAATGAAGTAAAAAATAAAGAAAAAGAAATTCTTGAACTTAATTTTGACAAAGAAATCCTAAGAGAAATTGCGAATTCAATAGTAAAAGAAAACAAACAAATTTGCTTAATATTGAAAAATAAAAAGAACGAAGTCATCTGTGTTTGTGGAGAAAATTCAAAACTCAAAGCAATAGAAGAGTTAAAAAAGATAAAAGGTTTTGCTGGTGGAGGAAGAGAGAAATACGCTGAAGGGGTAATAAAAGGTAAAGAGGATGCTTAAAGAATTTATAGATTCTTTAATATACATTTTACCCGCATATTTTGCAAATAGTTCTCCTGTTGTGTTTGGTGGTGGTACTCCTATAGATTTCAATAAAAAACTTTTTGGTAAAAAAATTTTTGGTACTCATAAAACTTGGAGAGGTTTATTTGCTGGTTTAATTGTTGGAACAATTGTTAGTTGGATTGAAGCTTTATTTCTTGGAAAAGAATTTTTATTTGTTGGTTTTTTCCTTGCTCTTGGGGCTTTAATTGGTGATTTGTTTGGAAGTTTTGTAAAAAGACAAATGGATATAAAAGAAGGAACTAATGTAGAACTTCTCGATCAGCTTCCATTTATTATTTTTGCACTAATCTTTGGTTGGATTGCAAGTAAAATTTTTAATTTCTGGTTTCTTTCAATATTTCAAATTGCTTTTGTTGTTATCTTTACCTATTTTATCCATAAATTTGTAAATTATGTTTATATGAGGTATTTCCCATGGATAAGAGGATTGTTAAGGTAATTTGCTTTGGAACATTTGATTTTTTTCATCCTGGGCATTTGTTCTATTTAAAAGAAGCAAAAAAATTTGGAAATTATCTAATAGTTGTTGTAGCGAATGATAAAACAGTTGAAAAATTAAAAGGGAAAAAACCTTATTTCGAACAAAAAGAAAGACTAAAAATTATAAAGAATCTAAGAATTGTTGATAAAGCAATCCTTGCAAGAGAAGCCAAAAATCAAGATGAAATGTTTGAAATTTTAAAGAAGGAAAAACCAAAAGTTATAGCTCTCGGTTATGATCAAAGAGTGGATACAAAAGCTTTGAATAAATGGCTCGAGAAAAATAAAATAAATGCAAAAATAGTAAGGATTAAACCGTATAAACGAAAAAAGTTCAAATCTTCTAAAATTAAAAAAGCTTTAGGAGTAAATTGAAATAACAATCTCTCTTTCTCTTGGTCCTGTGTCAAAATCTATAAGTACGATTTGCTGCCATGTTCCAAGAGAAAGCTTATTGTTTATTATCGGAACTTGAATCGATGTTTTTAATAATGTTGAACGAAGATGACTGTGGCCATTTCCATCACCCCAAGTTTTATTATGCTCATAGTTTCCTTTTGGCAAAATTTTATCCATAAAATTTTTAAAATCCTGAAGTAAACCTTCCTCATATTCTATTGTTGAAATCGCAGCTGTTGAACCCTTTACAAAAATATTGCAAATACCTTCTTTTACTTTTGAGTTCTCAACTTCTTTTTCTATAATTTGTGTAATATCTAGGATATCACAGTTTCCTTTTGTTTTAATTGTTATTATCTTGTGCTTTATCATCTCCACACCTTACAATATAAGTTGCTCTATAAAATCTTTTTCCATTTTTCATCCCTACTAAAGAAAATGTTCTTTGAGCTTGTAACCCAATTTTTTTAATTATTTTCTCAACCTCTCCTCTACTTCCAATAAGTAAATCAACACCATTTTTTTCTTTTCTTTTTTCTAGAATGTAAGTATTTTGAAGGTTTTTCTCTATCATTTGAGCAATTTGCTCAACTTTATCTGCACTTCCACGCAATTGAAGTTTTGCTTCATAATACCTAGAAGTTTTTAGGAAATCTTCATCACAAAGAGTTTTTATAAATTTAAGTTTTATACTTGTCTCAATTTTGGTGTTATCTATAAAAACAAAGCCAAAAGCAGTATCATTTTTCACTTCTTTTAATTCGAATTTTAGTTTGATACCTTTTGAGATTACCTCTTCAAGTTTTTCTTTAGTTTCATCAAACCACTCTTTACCTACCTTTATTTTACCACATTTCTTGCATTTTTTTATTTCAACATAATTTGGGATATTTTGCTTTGAGTATTTTAAATAACAATCTTTACAAAACTCACCAACAAATTCTACCTCCTTGCTGCTTCTTCCACAAATTGGACAGATTTTTTCCACGTTTGTTTTTTTCTTTTGTTTTTTATAAATCTACTCTGAGCTTTCCCATTCTCTATTTATTATTTTATAAATCCTTTTTGCTTTTTCTTTTCCAATTTTTTCAACTTGCATCAATTCTTCAACACTTGCATTTGCTATTTTTCTTATGCTCTTAAATTTTTTTAGTAAATTTCTTGCAATCTTTGGACCAACTTCTGGTAAAGATTCTAAAACAAGAAGCTGCCATTCTTCTTCAGTATAAGCTTTCTTCGCTCCAATGATCTTTGGTTCATTTTGTTTGTCTTCTTGTTCTTTTTCCGCAATATTCTTTAAAATATAAGCTGTTTCTTCAGGGCTTTTTGAAAATATCACTTGAACTTTAAAATCAAGAAAACATTTTATTATTGCTCCAATAATTGAATTTGGCTTTAGTTTGTGCTCATAGTTTTCCTTTTCTTCAATCAATAAAAATGGTCTTTCAAAACTTTTTGAGAGCCTTTCAACCTGCTCAAAAAGTCTATTACTTATTATACTATTTTCAAAATCATCTATTGCTTTTCTTTCAACGCAAACTCTTTTTGAAAGTATAAAATCTCCAACTGGAAGTTGCGAAAATTGTAGTTCAACCCCATAAGCCTCAAGAGATTCGATAAGCTCAAAGTTTCTTTCTCTATTATCTATGATTATTTTAGCCATAATAAGCTAAGAATATTTTCTAACAACAACAAAAGGTATTAAACTTTTTTCAAATTCTATTTCGGCAATTTTCAATGGGTCTATCTCTTTTGTTTCTATCAAAGGTGGAGCGCCATAAGCAATCTGCAAAGCTCTAGCACCAATTATCTTCGCTTTTTCATAACGAGTATAATTCTCTTCTTTTTTCATTTTATCACTTAAGTAGAACACTTATAACTTTTACTAAACTTGGTCTACTAATCAAGATTCTTGTTAATTTTCTAACAACAATGTCATATCTTCCATCTATTACTTTTTGAAGGTCTTCGTCATTTAATGCATTGAATATTGCATTTAGATCTTCGTCATTCATTTTTTCTAATACTTGCCTTAACTTCAACCTTTTTTCAAAGGTTTTCCTTTCTTTTTTATCCCACTCTTTTTTGTAGTTTTGAAGATAAGAAAGATCTTTGTTTTGAGTAACATAAGTTCCTGCAACCTTCCCAGCAATGCTCCCTGCTTCCATGGCAAGGGCCATTCCTCCACCATGGATTGGGTCCACTTGGTGGGCTGCTTCCCCAATAACCATTAAATTTTGTTTTACTAGTTCATCGATGTACATAGTTACAGGTATTATTCCTCCTTTTATAGCAACAATTTTTGCGTTTTTAAACCTTTCTTTATAAGCTTCTATGAATTTTTTTAAGAAAATTATCGCATTACCATGAAGACCATCTACTCCAACACCAACATTTGCAGAGTCCTTTCCTTTTGGAAAGATCCAAGCATAACCACGTGGAGCAAAAACATTTGAAAAGTAAATCTCAATCGCATCTTTAACGTCCAAACCAACCATTTCATATTCAACACCAAAGTCAGATTCGTAAAGGGTAGCTAGAGAGTTTATTCCTGCTTTTCGAGCAATTAAACTTTCACCACCATCGGCAGCTATTATAACCTTAGCGTTCGCTTCAAATTTTTCACCCATAGAATTTCCAATAACTCCAACAAATTTTGATCCTTCTTTTTTTAAATCATCTATTCTTGTTTTTACAAGTACTTCGGCACCAGCTCTTGCAGCTTCTTCCACTAAAAATTTATCAAATTTTTTTCTGTCTATAACGTAACCTTTTGAATCCTTTGTTCTTAATTCCAATTTTTTTCCATTTGGCCCATATAACTCAGCTGCGTTTATATAAGCATCTATAGCTTCTTTTGGAACTTTAAAGTTGAGCTCCTTTTCTATTCCTGCTCCAAGACCCTCACCACACCTTACAGGAGCTCCTATTTCTTTTCTTCTATCTACAAGTAGAACTTTTGCCCCTTGTAAAGCCGCCTCTTTAGCGGCAAAAGCTCCACCTGGACCTGCACCAACGACAATTACATCGTAATCATACATATTTACCACTACTTTTCTTTCTTTTTAATTGCATTCATTGGGCATGCTTTTGTACAAATCAGGCAGTCTACACATTTTGTAGCATCTATTTTAATTACATTCTCTTCAAGAACTATAGCCATCTTTGGGCAAACTCCAACACATGCCCCGCAATAAATACATTTATCCCTATCTACTTCGACTACCACATATAAGTTATGCTTAATAAATTTAAAAATTTTATCTTTCGTAACAGAAAGAAGGTATAGTATAAGAAGATTACTTTATTTCTTCTTCTAAAAATTTTCTTATTTGGTTTACTGTAAATTTGTAATAGCTTCGCTTTAGCATTTCTCCAATTATAAAGTTTTCAGCTTTTTTGTTTCCTCTCTTTAGACCTTCAAATTTATTATCGTTTTGCTGATCCGCGTAAAAAATTAATTGAATCTAATCGAAAAATCTCTTTGCAAGATAGCTAATTGCTAAACCAATCAAAAATCCTACAGCAACATCATGAAAATAATGCTCAACCAAATAGATTCTGCTAAAAAGAACAAGCAGTAACCATATGAAGTAAGCTTTTTTCTTTTTTAGGATAAGCAAAGGTGAAGTTAAAACAACAGCATGATCGCTAGGAAAAGAGTAAGAGTTTTCGCAACTGACGTTGGGAAAATTTTCAACTTTACAAGGTCTTTGCTCTTTGAATAGCTGTTTTAAACCTATTGAAAATAAATAAGAAAACAAAATTAGTAGAACAAATTTCTTTCCATTTTTTTCTTTTAAAAAAGAATAAAAAAGGATTGGAAGTACTATTATGTAGCTCCATGTAATCGCTAGCATAAGCATGTCCAACTGTGGAGAAGAAAATCCCCTAATTACTTGGAAATAATCAAATTGGTAGAGCATACATTTTTATTTTCTTTTTTTCTTTATAAAAATATGGAAAGCGAACATATAGAGATAGAAGTTGTTAAAATTGAGCCACCTAAAGATACGAACCTAATCCTTGGACAAAGCCATTTCATTGAAAGTGTCGAAAATCTTTACGAAGCAGTAGTCCATTCAACAAAAGCCAAATTTGGAATCGCCTTTACAGAAGCTTCTGGGGAATGCTTGATAAGACACGAAGGAAATGATAAAGAGCTTGAAGAACTTGCTTCAAACAAAGCTCTTGAAATAGGAGCTGGGCATGTATTTTTAATCTTCCTAAAAGAGGCTTATCCGATAAACGTCTTGAATGCAATAAAAAATGTACCAGAAGTTGTTAATGTTTACTGCGCAACAGCAAATCCTGTTGAGGTAATAATAGCAAAAACAAAGCAGGGAAGAAGTGTCCTTGGAGTTGTCGATGGCTATCTACCAAAAGGAATAGAAAATGAAAATAATAAAAGAGAAAGAAGAGAATTTTTAAGAAAAATAGGTTACAAGTTTTAAATTTGGGTAGCTCAGCAGGTAGAGCGCCTGGCTATTAACCAGGAGGTCGCAGGTTCGAGTCATACCCCAGACACTTTAGAAAAAATTAAAAGCTTCAAATTTATAACTCAGTTATATGATAAAGGAAATAAGTAAAGAAAGTGTCGAAGAGCTGAGTAAAGAGAAAGGAGAAGACAAATGGATGCTTAACCTTAGATTAAAGGCTTTTGAAAATTTCAAAAAAGCTAAAAATCCAAAATGGCTTATAGCTAAACCAAAATTAAAAGAGCTAGTTGTTTTCTCAAAAAAAGAAAGTACAAAAACAAGCTGGGAAGAGATTCCAAAAGAAATAAGAAAAACTTACGAAGCTCTTAACCTTCCAGAGATGGAAAGAAAATATCTTGCTGGGTTTGGCATCCAAGAGGATTCGCTTGTTATCTATAGGAAAATAGAAAAGCAACTTGAGAAAAAAGGTATAATCCATCTAAGTAGTGATGAGGCTTATAAAAAGTATCCTGAGTTATTTAAAAAATATTTCGCTCATCTAGTTTCTATCAATGATAATAAGTATGCTTCTCTTCATTATGCATTTTGGAGTGGTGGAACTTTCTTGTATATTCCAAAAAATGTTAAAGTTGAATTCCCAATTTCTACATACTTCAGATTAATGATAGAAGGTGAAGGACAGTTTGAGCATACAATAATAATCCTAGAACCTGGTGCTGAGCTTACCTATATAGAAGGATGCTCTGCTCCACTATTTGCAAGAAGCTCAATCCATTCTGGTGTTGTTGAATTATTTTTAAGTGAGAACTCGCATCTTCGTTTTATAACCGTTCAAAATTGGTCAAAAAATGTTTATAATCTTCCAACAAAAAGAGCAATTCTTAAAAAGAATGCAAAGATAGAATGGATAACAGCAGACCTTGGAAGTAAAGTAAATATTGTTTATCCGATGAGCATCCTTAGCGGTGAAAACTCCTCCTCTTCAAACTTTATGCTTACATTTTCTCCAAAAAATACAAAAAAGGAAGGGGGGGCAAAAGTTGTGCATGCATCAAAAAACACAACTTCAACAATAGTTTCAAAAAGTATAAGCATTGGTTATACAAGCTTTAGGTCTATGGTAAGAATAAATCCTGGTGCAAAGAATTCAAAAGCAAGATCCATATGCGATACTTTCCTTGTTAATAAAAATAGTGTAGGGAAAACATTTCCACATTTTGAGATTCTTGAAAAAGACTCTTCTGCTGCGCATGAAGCAAGTGTTAGTACCCTTGATGAAGAAAAATTAAATTATCTAAAATCTAAGGGTATAGATGAAAAAGAAGCTCTTGAGTTAATGGTTCATGGCTTTGCTGTAGATATTTTAGAAAAAATTCCAATTGAGTATTCTGTTGAAATCAGGAAGATTCTCTCTATTGAACTTAGTAAAAAGGTGGGATGATCCTTGAAATAAAAGATCTTTGGGTAAGGGTAGAGAAGAAAAATATTCTTAAAGGAATTTCTATGAAATTTGAAGATTCAAAGGTTTATGGAGTACTTGGTCCAAATGGAAGTGGAAAAACAACACTTGCAAAATCAATAATTGGAATACAAAAAATTTCAAAGGGAAAAATAATTTTTAATTCAAAAGATATAACAAAACTTCCTCCGGAAAAAAGAGCGAAACTTGGTATATTCCTTGGATTTCAACAGATTCCAGAGCTTGAAATTTCTCTTCAAAGTTTACTTTTTGCAATTGACGGGGAAAAAGCTGAAGAAAAAATCAATAAGCTTAAAACATTTGAAGAAAAGCTGGGTATAGACATGAAAAGAGAATTAACTGGGTTATCAGGTGGAGAAAAGAAAAAGCTAGAGATTTTTGAATTTTTGTACATGCAACCAAAGTTTGCAATTTTGGATGAACCTGACTCTGGTGTAGATATAGATTCTTTTAAAATATTAGTTAAAGCAATAGAGTTTGCAAGAAAAGAGTTTAATCCGACTTTGGTAATTATTTCACATTATGAAAACATCTTTAATTACATAGAACCAAACTTTGTTTACGTTTTAAAGGATGGAATAATAACAAAAAGTGGAGGAAAAGAGATAATTGAAAGCATCAAAAGGCATGGGTATGAATGAAGAAAAAGAAAGGAAACTTGCAGAAAAATATTTTAAGAGGTTAAATTTTGAGAGAAAGGAGTCCCCAAGTGGTTACTACCTAACCTTCAATTCTTTGGACGTTAAGGATTTTTTAAAAGAAAGTAAAGTTCAAAAAAAACCAACTCAAGAAGTAGAAGCTCAAGAGAATTCATTAATATTTTTAGATAATACTCTTTTAACAGAGGAAAAATTTCATAAAGCAAAAAAGGAAAAGTTTGGTTTTGATTTTAGAAAAAATAAGTTTGAAGCTTTTAACCTTGCATTTTACAAAGCTGGTGTTTCAATAAAAATAAATAAAGATTTGAAACTTTCTTTTATATCAAAAACATCTCAGATTGTTAGAAATTTCTTTTTGATAGAAAACGCAAATGTAAAAATTGTTGAATTCTACACTGGTGAAGGTTTTAGTAGTATAAACAACAAATTTCTGATAAAGAACTCAATAGTAGAACATGAATTAATAAACAATGATTCTTCAAAATCTTTTGTTCAAGATTCGTTCAAACTTGAAGCCTCAAAGCTTACCCAAAGAAGCTTTATAAAAGCAAGAAAAGAGCTCAACCTAAAAGCATTTAACTTTGAAGTTTTAGAAAGCGATGTAATACAAAAAGCTAGCATAATAAATTCTGGCTCCCAACTTTGGGTTTCGAATTTTGGAAAAGCAGTAGAAAAAAGCAGTATAGATATTAGCTTAAGAGGGGTATTTTCAAATTCTTCTACTTTTTTTGAAAGCTTTTTAGAAAGTGATAAAAAAGCAAATGGTTCAAATATGAACATAGAAATAAAAGGGATTAAAGAAAAAAATGCAAAAGTTTTTTGTGTGCCAAGTCTTTCTATAAAAAATAAAAATTGTAATGCTAAACATTCTTTTTCAACAGTGGAATTAGAAAAGGGGGAATTTGAATACCTAAAAGCAAAAGGTATTGATAATAAAACTATCAAAAAGATTGTTAAGGAAAATATTTTGAGGTGGTGGAAACTATGATACCAAAAAGAATAAAAGAAGATTTTCCAATTTTAAGGAGAAAAATAAATGGGAAAAGATTTGTGTATTTAGATAACGCTGCAACATCTCAAAGACCAATTCAAGTAATAGATACTGTAACAAAGTTTTACAAATTTTATAATGCAAATATTCATCGCGGTATATATAAAGTTGCTGAGGAAGCAACCGAGATGTATGAAAATTCAAAGGAAAAAGTCAAAGATTTTATAAATGCAAAAGAAAAAGCTGAAATAGTTTATGTAAGAAATACAACAGAAGCAATAAACTTTGTTGCTCTTTCTCTTGGAGAAAAAGTTAAAAAAGGCGAAAAAATTGTTGTTTCAAAAATGGAGCATCATAGCAATCTTGTACCTTGGCAGCTTTTAGCAAAAAGAAAGAAGGCAAAACTTGAATTTGTCGAGCTTAAAGATTTTGAAATAGATATAAATGATTTTGAAAAAAAAGTAAAAGACGCAAAGATAGTTGCTTTAACTCATGTTTCAAATGTACTTGGTACAATAAATGATGCTAGAACCCTTGCAAAAATAGCGCATGAAAATGACGCTTACTTTCTACTTGATGGTGCTCAATCAGTACCACATATGAAGGTAGATGTTAAAAAACTTGACTGTGACTTTTTAGCTTTTTCTGGCCATAAGATGCTTGCTCCATTTGGAATTGGGGTCCTTTATGGAAAAAAGGAAATACTTGAGGAGATGCAACCAGTTTTTGGAGGAGGGGATATGATAAAAGAATGTAATTTGTTAAGATGCTCTTGGAACGAACTTCCTTATAAATTCGAAGCTGGAACACAAAACATTGAAGGAGCAATTGGATTAAGTGCTGCAATAAATTACCTTGAGAAGCTTGGAATGGAAAAAATTCAAAAACATGAAGAAGAGCTTACAAAGTATACATTAAATCTTCTTGAAGACGAGGCTGGTGTTGAAACATATGGCCCTAAGGAAAGAAGTGGAATAATTGCATTTAATATAAAAGGAGTACATGCTCATGATGTAGCTAGCTTCTTTGATAAAGAGGGAGTTGCTATTAGAGCTGGGCATCATTGCGCTATGCCACTTGTAAGGGGAGTTTTAAAGCAAAATGCTGTTGCAAGAATGAGCTTTTATTTTTATAATTTTAAAGAAGATATAGATACTGCAATTGAAGCAATAAGAAAACTAAAAAAAGAATTTGGTGAATAAATTGCTCTACACTGAAAAACTTTTCCAAAGGTATAAAAAACCACTTTTTAAGGGACAGATTAAAAGAAACAAAAAAGATGAAAAAATAAAAACTGTTACAGAAGAGAATGTTATTTGTGGAGACAAAATAAAAGTTTATGTAAAATTGGAAAATGATAAGATTAAAGACGCAAAATTTGAGGGAAGTGGCTGTGTAATAAGTATGGGTAGTGCAGATTTGTTAATGGAGAGGATTATAGGTAAAAAAGTAAAAGAAATAAAGAATATGAAAGATGAGGATATCACAAAAATAATTGGTTTTACACCAGACCCAGCAAGAATGCATTGTGCTACATTAGCTCTTAGAGCATTAAGAAAGATTCTTTGAAAGTTTTTGCTTTTTGCAGATTTCGCAAAATTTTTTAAAATCTACTTGGACATCTTTGTTTTTTAATATATTATTAATGAATTCATCCGCCATCTCTTTGATTTCTTTTGAATTTTTAATTTTTTCGATTTCTTTATTGTAGTTTTTATTTATATATTTACTAACTGCTGCTTGCGAAATACCAAGCTTTTTTGCAATTTCGTCTTGAGAAAAATTCATTTTATAAAGTTCCTCCACAATTTTTGCTCTTAATGCAGGAAGAAAATATTTTAAAGATACCTCGCAAGGGAAAAGCATATGCTTTATTCTCATTGAATAAATAAAATTTTTTGTATAGAAAAAATTAAATTCACTAATTTTGTTATCTTTGTATGGGTCTCTTTAATATATTTGGAAAAAAAAATGTTAGCGAAGACCTAAGCAAAAAATACCCTTTCAGACTTTCAGTCAGTTTTATCCCATACAAACTAAATGCAAATTCAAAAAGTAGTGTACAAGCACAAATAAAAATAAAAAATCTTCTTAGTGAACCTGCATTAACAAGTGTTGTTGTAGAAGTTCCAAAACAGCTTGGTTTGGAAGAAAGCTGCATATCAAAGGAAAAAGAAATACGAATTGGTAATATTGCACCTGGAGAAGAAAAGGAAGTAAAATGTGAAATCTGGAGTTCAAATATAACTGAAAAGGGTGAATATACAATTACAATAAGTGCATTTGTCCACTACCTTAATTATGGTTATGTTATTACAGGTGTTAAAAAAAGAGCATTGCTTAGGGCTGAGTAGCTTTCTTCTCTTTTTTGTTATTATCTTGTTTCTCTGCTTCAGAATTTTGTTGCTGTGCTTGTTGCTGTGGTATATTTTGTATAGGCGCTGACTGTTGTTGAGCTTGCTGTTGTTCTATTTGCTGAGTTTGAGTTTGTGGTTTTTCTTTTTCTATAACTATAGAAAGAGCTTCTGCAACTTTTTGTCCATCTTCTGTTAACTTTATTTCTTTCACCTTACCTTTCTTTTCAGATTTAACCAATCCAAGCTTTGTTAATTTATTAACAACTTTAGAAGTGTAAACAAAAGTAGCATTATTTGCTTTAGCTAAATTTGAAAGTATCCAACGCTTAGAAGAATCTCTCAGTGAAATAAGCATCTTTGCTGCCTTTTTAAAAAGTAACTTTTCTTTATCCTCCATAAAAATCTTTTCTCATCCAATTTTTTTATTTTTTATTTAAGCAGACCCCTTGCTTCAAAAAGATCTTTTAGTCTTCCAGTTATCATTATGTGCTTCTTGTTTAGCTCTTTTATATCTTTGCAACCAGTTAGGAAGACAACTTTTTTCATTTGCTCTAAATAGCTTGTTACAATGCTTCTTGTAGCTTCTTCTCCTTTTTCGATGTAAGCTTTTATGAACGGTCGAGCAGCACCAGCAACTTGCGCACCCAAAGCTATTGCCTTTGCTGCATCAACTCCGTTCCTAACTCCACCACTTGCAATTATTGGAAGGCCAGAAAATTTTGCCTCAACTATTGAAAGTGGAGTTGGAATACCCCATTCTCCAAAAGGTAAATCTCCTTCAATGCTTTCATTTCTTATTTTTTTTCTTAGAATCTCAACTTTTGCCCATGATGTTCCACCATATCCACTTACATCAATAGCTTTAACTTTACAATCTTTTAGTTCTTTTGCAACTTCTCTACTTATTCCACAACCTGTTTCTTTTACTATTACAGGAAGTAAATCAGCAACTTCACAAAGCTTATCTTCGAAATGGGCTAATCTTTTATCTCCTTCAGGTTGCAGGATCTCTTGCAATATATTAAGATGAATAGCAATTGCATCCGCATCTATCTCTCTTGCTAATTCCTCTATTTCAACTGGTTTATAATTAAGAAGTTGAGCTATTCCTATATTCCCAACCAATAAAATATCTGGTGCAATATCTCTAACATAATAAGTATACTTTAACTTCTTTTCTTCTTTCATTATTCTTTGTGAACCAACACCTAAAGCAATGTTTTTTTCTTGAGCTATTTTTGCGAAAGCTTTGTTTATTTTTTCAGCTTTTGGAAAACCACCAGTAACTGCTGTTATCATAAAAGGGTTAATTTTTTTACCTAAAAAGTTTATTTCAAGCTTTATCTCGTTTAGGTCGACTTTTGGAATTGCACTATGCAAAAAATAGATGTCATCAAAGAAATTTATCGATGCTTGGCTTTCTTCACTTATTGCAATTTTTATATGCTCTATTTTTCTTTTTTCTATTTCTTTTATTTGTTTATCATTCATAAAATCATTCTGTTTTTTCATCTTTTTTCTCTTCTCCTTTTTTTGAGACTGTTATCTGAACGCCATGTGGACCTCGTGTAATAACTACATTAACTCCTTCTCCAAGCATTTTTTGCAAATCTTCATATGAGTAACTTCCTATATCTTCAAATGTTTTTTCTTTAAGGATTTCTTTCCTTTTTGAAAGTACCTCCTCTTTTGGAATTTCTTTTATCAAAAGCTCAAGTTTTGGAACTTTTTCTGTTTCAAAAAGTGTGGTTAACTCTGATTCTATTGGGAGGTAACCTTTTTCCTGGTAAATAAATGGTAAAACTGCTTCGAATTCCTGTTTCAAACCTTCTAATACTTGCGCAACTTCATCTTTCTTTCCAGCAATTATAAATTGCTTATTTTTTAAGTATCCGATAAATCCATTTTTTAGTGATTTCTTTGTTTCATCTTGTAAAAGTTGGGATAAAAGCCTTACAACTACCATTGCTTCTTTTTCCCCAAACTTTTTTTCGTACTCTTTTAGATTGTTTAAGGAAATAGTAAATATTTGGAGGTCTTCCTGAAGGGCATTTTCAAGTTCTACTGAAATTCTATCTTCATCAGGAAGGTCAACTAGTGGGTCAAATCTTTTACCTTTCTTTCTTAAAAATATATTAACCAATGTTCTTAGTTCGTATGGATCAAAAGGCTTTTTTATATAATAATCTGCACCTCTCTCTAAACTTTTTAATCTATGAGATGTAGCATCCAATGCACTCACTACAATAACCTTTATATTTTTTAAATCTGGGTCATGCCTTACGGTATTACATATATCAAGACCATCCTTTTCTGGAAGCATTAAATCTAGAATTATTAGGTCTGGTTTTTCTTTTCTTATAATTTCCATAGCTTCCCTTCCATTGTAAGTTTGAAGTATATTGAACCCCTTACCAACTGCTATCGCCATTAACTTGTTTATCTGTGGATCATCCTCTACAATAAGAATTTTATTTGGAAAATCCGATGGTTGGAGAGAGTAAAACACTTCGATATTACCTATTTTTCTCTCGCTTATCGCGCCTAAATTTTCAAGTAGATTGATCGCTTCTCTAAGTTTTGAGTCATCAACTTTAACATCTTTCGATAAAAGTTCTTTTTTAAGTTGATTTAAACTTAACTCTTGTTTTTCTTCTATAAGATTAAAAACCTGGGTTTCAAATCTTTCCATAAATTAATTTTGTAAAAAGGATATTTATTTTTGTTCTTTCCTTTTTTTATCTCTTTTTCTGAAATAGTTTTTTAATAATTTATTTTATTAACTTTAAAAGCTTGAGAAAATTTTTTAATTGAAGTTTTATATCATCAGTTGCTTTTCCGAAAGCTATAGAATATATATAAATAAAGTTTTCAAGCAGTGGGAACCCAAAAGGAGATAAGTAAGATTCAATTTTTTCTTGTTTTCCTTCTTCAAGCTTAATGAAAAAATACAATGAAAATAGCCTAAGTAGCAAAGAAAGTAGAAATAACCCTTTATAGCCAACTATATCAACTAAAACACCTGATATTAAGCTTCCAAAAAAAGAGGCAAGACCTGTGAAAAAAGTAAAAAATGTGGTAGAACGCTCGAAAGGTTCTGGTGCAACATCGCACAAGTAAGAAAAGTAAGCTACGTTGAAACCTGCCCATGCTATATTCCCAATAAAAGAATAGAAAAGTATTATGTTAAAATCACTTTTTGAAGAAGCAATAAAATAAGGTAATGGGAAAAAAGAAATCAACAGGAGAGAAGCTAGCATTACTCTTTTTCTTCCGATTAGATCAGAAAGCATTCCCATAGGTCTAAAAAATAATATAGCCCCTATAAAACTAACAGAGTTTAAAATTGCAATGTCCATTTTTGAAACATTTAAGTTTTTTACTAAAAATACCATCATCATTGGTGCAGCAATTTGAACTGAAAAATTTAAGAAAATAACTGCTTTGGTTATCGCTATTAATTTTTTTCTATCTCCATTTCTAGATTTTTTGGCTTTAGAACTTTTAATTCTTCTATAACCAATGTGAAGCAGTGGAACAATAGATATTATACCGACAATTGCAACAATATAAAAGAAAACTTTTAAGAAACCATAGGTCTGTATTAAGTACCCACCTAATATAGAACTTATAAAACCGCCGACAGAAGAAAAGATATTAAGTTCTGCAGTCAATGCTCCTCTTCTTTTTTCTGGTATAGAGCTAAGCAAAAATGCATTCCAAGCAGGTATGCTTATAGCATTTATGAATGCTTGAGCAGTTATCAAGTTAACCAAAGTGACTGGGTCCCTTACATTTGCAATAAATACCCAAAATATACTCCAAAAGAGTGTTCCAATAATTACAAATTTTAAACCTTTACTTATTCTAACAAAAAATATTTGTCCGAATAAACTTGCAAATATTGGAAAAGCATTTAACATACTAATTATTTGATTTGTAGCCCCGAGAAATATAGCGTAAACAGTTATAAGTGGAGAAACAAAATTTTGAGCAAATGCATTAAGAAAAGAAAATTCCATTAGTCTTTTTTCTCTACTGATCGCCATTTTTGTTTTTTGCTTTCTAAATTTTTATTTTTAACCCTAAAAAAAATATTTTATTGTTAAAAAGAAATAAAAACGTATGCAAATAGAAAAAGTATCTGATGTAAAATGGGTTATTAAAAAAGAAGGAGAAATGAAAGTTCCTGTTACTATTTTTGCAAAAGAAAGTTTACTTAAGAAGATGCAAGAAGATAGAACTCTTCTACAATCTATAAATTCTGCAACTCTCCCAGGGATAGTAAAAAATATGCTTGTTATGCCTGATGGCCATGAAGGCTATGGCTTCCCTGTTGGTGGGGTTGCGGCTTTTGACGCTGAAAATGGAATTGTATCTCCAGGTGCTATAGGGTTTGATATTAATTGTGGTGTACGTCTAATAAAAACTAATTTAATGGCCAGTGATATAAAACCAAAAATAAAAGAACTTATAAATCAACTTTTTCTTGAAATTCCAAGTGGTGTTGGAAGTAAAAGCAAAATTAGATTCACCAGAGAAGAACTGAAAAGAATAAGTGAAGAAGGGGTTGAATTCCTAGTTCAAAAAGACTTTGCTATGAAAGAAGATTTAAATAGGATAGAAGAAAATGGAAGGATGGACGGTGATTTTTCAAAAGTAAGCAATAAAGCTATAGAAAGAGGACTACCTGAAATCGGCTCAATAGGCGCTGGGAATCATTTTTTGGAAATTCAAAAAGTTGAAAAAATATTTGATGAAAAAGTTGCAAAAATTTTTGGACTTGGTGAAGGACAAGTTGTTATAATGGTTCATACTGGTTCTAGAGGATTCGGCCACCAAATTTGTACAGATTATTTAAAAGTGTTTTCAGATTGGACAAAAAGAAAAGGTATCAGGTTACCAGACCCTGAGCTTGTTTATGCTGAGATCAATTCAAAAGAGGCTAATGATTATATAGGAGCTATGAAATGTGCAGTTAACTACGCTTTTGCAAATAGACAAATAATTACTTATCTTGTAAGAAAAACATTCGAAAAAGTTTTTAACAAAAGTTTTGATGCGCTTGGAATGGAAATAATCTACGATGTAGCTCATAATATTGCTAAAGTTGAAGAACATGAAGTAGATGGAAAAAGGATGAAACTTTATGTTCATAGAAAAGGGGCTACAAGAGCTTTTTCAAAAGAAAGAGAAGAGATACCGAAGGAGTATAGAGCAATAGGTCAACCAGTTCTTATTCCAGGTAGTATGGGAACTGCAAGTTACTTGCTAATTGGGAATGAAGGAGCTATGAAAGAAACTTTTGGTTCAACATGCCATGGGGCTGGAAGAACTATGTCAAGAACAAAAGCAGTAAAAAGCCTTCCAGCAAGGAAAGTTTTGGAAGAACTTTCTGCAAAAGGAATAGAAGTAAAAGTAGTTTCAAGAGAGCTTATAAGTGAAGAAGCTCCTCAAGCTTATAAAAATATTGATGAAGTCGTTGAAACAGTAGAAAAAGCAGGAATATCTAAGATAGTAACTAGAAATGTTCCCCTTGCGGTTGCAAAAGGGTAATTATACCTTAAAAAAAGAAAGAATTTCTTCTTCAACAAAATGGAGCTTTCCTGGCAAGATAATAACAGAAGGAAAACTTTGAATGTTCCTCTTTTCTATATCTTTTAATTCCCCATAAACTTTTATATTCTCTTTACCTATTGAAGAAAGGACGATAATTTTTGTTGAATCTTTTATCAACCCTTTTTTTCTTTCTTTTTCTGCCATTCTAAGAATTGAAATGGCTTCATTAACGCTCATAAATTTTAACTCTCCTTTTTCTTCTTTTATATCCAAAAGGAAAAGAGTATGCAAGCTAAGGTTACTATTCTGAAGAGCGTAATCATAAAAGCTTAAAGGTTTATAATCTTCCTTCCAAAAAGGGATTGTTACTATTCTGCCAAATTTATAAACCTGAAGAAAACTTTCACTTATTGCAGAAGAAATAGCTGATGAGCTGTGGATTATCTCAAAAGGAATTTTTTCTTTTAATAGATCTAAAACAATAGAATGGTGTGTTGTAGCGATTAAACTTTCGCCACCGACTAAAAGGGCAATGTTTTTTGTTTTTGCTTCTTCAACAATTTTGCTTTTTCCTTCAAGCTCCTCTCTCTTTAATGGAAAAATTCTCTTCGCGGTTAAACTCTCTATTTTTTTAATATACTCTTTATCCACAAAGCTAGTATAGCAATCGTAATAAACCTTTTCACATTCCTTTATCTTTTCAATTGCTTTAATACTTATATCATCGTTTGAGATTCCTATACCTATAAAATAAAGCATTTTACTCCCTCGTTTTTAATCTTGGTTTAGGAACTGGAAGTTCTTCCCATTTTACTTTTGGGTAAATTTGATTCGGAATATCAATATCCATAACCTCTACTATAACTTCACCAGTAGCTAATTTTATTGCATACTCTAACTCATTTTTATCTGTTGAAAAAGAAACTTCTTTTTTTATTAAAATTTCTATTGCTTTTAAATAATCTAAATATGCTTTTTCATTGACCATTATTATATAGAACTCGTTAGTAGATGGAAGAAGTTCAATACCTGGAAGTATTTCAAAAGTATGACTCCCTGTTTCCCTATCTTCTTCAACACTTCTAAGAAGTTGTTTATTTGAAACTGAGTTAAGATCGCTTATTTTGTCAAGCCTATTAAATGGAGCTACTCTTCTGAAATCTGCATTCATAGTATAAATTTGGGTAGGGTTAAATTTTTCAAATTCTTCATCTTTTTTGATATTCACAATTAGCAAAGCTGCAACATCTAAATATTTTTTAAGATTTATCTCAATTGGTTGGTGTTTTCTCTTTTCATACTCACTTAATATCTCCTCTCCTTTTTCAATTGTCAGTTCCGGTTGTTGGATATACTTCTTTTTTACTTTTCCGTATCTAAATATAACTTTCTCTTCTATATCTTTTTGGGTAAGTTTACTCTGTATCTTTTCTGTACTTTCAAGCAAAGAAAATAAGAATTGCATATTTTCATTTTTTTCTTCTTTTTCTTTTGAAATTAAGATATTTCCACTGTTCCTAATCCTGATAAAAAAATTCCCATCTTGAAGCTTTGTAATAAAAAATGGCACAAGGTTTTCTTCACATTGGAAATAAAATATCCAAATGTTCTGTTGTATTGGATAATATGTATTCACAAGTTCTTCTATTTTGTTATGAAGAGATATACTGTTTATTCTGAGCAATCCTGAATATGGAAAATTTGCCAATTTTTCAAATGTTATTTCGGACCTTTTCTGTGTCTCCATATAATTTTTTTATCGTTTCGAAATTTAAAACTATTTCACACAATAGAATTAAAAAATAAAAAGGAAAATAAATTAAAGCATTGTTGATGATAAAATGAAATTTTTTATAGGAACATCTGGGTTTATGTATAATTGGAATCCGGATGGACTTGAATGGTACTTAAAAAATTCAAATTTAAACTCTCTTGAATTAAACATGCCTTTTTACAGGTTTCCTTTTCCTTCTATGGTTACTTCTTGGGCTAAAAAAACAAAAGAAGTGAAAAAAGATTTTAGATGGGTAATAAAGGTAAACAGGCTTGTAACGCATATCTTTAAATTTAACAACAAAGCATTTAGCACATGGAAAAAATTTGAAAAAATTTTCTCACCTCTTGATGAATTTATATCTTTTTACCTTTTTCAACTTCCACCATCTATGAGTATAAAAGCTAAAAGCAGAATTACGGAATTTATTAAAAAGACAAATCTTAGAGAAAGATTTGCTTTAGAAGCAAGAGAAAAAAGTTGGTTCAGCAAAGAAGGTATAGATTTTGCAAAAAATAATAATATAACATTTGTAAGCGTTGATTCCCCCACATTTACTCAGCTTCCAAGGGAAGTATTTTGTGTAAATGGGAATATTTATTTAAGAATGCATGGAAGAAGTGAATGGTATTCTCATAATTATTCAGACAATGAACTTAAAGAAGTTTTGCAAAAAATAATTGTAAAAAAACCAAAAAATGTTTATATATTCTTTAATAATAATCATGAAATGCTAGAAAATGCTCAAAAACTAAAAAATTTAGTGGAAGGATGGAAAAAGAGCTGAAAAAAATTTTGGAAATAATTGAAAAAGCAGATAAGGCTAAAATAAAAAGCAAAAATATGAATGAAAAAGAAATTCAAAAATTATTAAAGAACAAAAGCATTCAGCTATTCAAAAATATTGGAGATGAAGAAATAAAGATTGCTTATGCAAAAGCTCTAATTGCTTTTTACGAAAAAACAAATTTTTCAAAGAGCTTAAGAAATGAAATAATCGCTAGGCTTGCAAATGAAAGAAATGTCTCAAAAGCTATACAAAAATTTGGAGCAAAAGAAGGAAAAGTAAATATTTTATTTTTAAAAAAATAAGGCAAATTTTAATTCATTCATTATTTACCTGCTATTTCCTTTACTCTTTTGTCAAAAACTTTAAAGAATCTTTCCCAAGAAAAATTCTTTTCAACAAAATTTCTTCCATTCTTTCCAAGTTTCTTTACAAGCTGTTCATCTTTTGAAAGAAGAAGCATTTTTTCAAAAAGTTCTTTTTCGTTGTTAACCAAAAAACCATTCAAGTTATTCTTTATCGTTTCTTTTGGGCCGCCTTCATTTATTGCGATCACTGGTTTGAAGCTTGAATTTGCTTCTAGTGGTACGAGACCGAAATCCTCATTAATTGGAGTAAAAACAACAGAATAACAAGTTGCGTAAAGGTGTTTCATCTCTTTTTCACTAATATTTGTAAACAATTTTATACGCTCATCATTTTTGATTACTCTTTTAAGAAATTTGAAGTACTCTACATGTTCTTTTCTCTCAAGAGCTAAGCTTCCTGCTATTACAAGTTTAAGATTTTTGTTGTATTTTTCAAACTCTTTAAAAGCAAGTATCGCTAATTCAATCCTCTTCTCTGGAGCAATCCTTGATGGGTAGAAGAAAAAATCGCCATATTCTTTAAAGTAAAAGCTTTTATAATCGACACCTGGGTAAAGAACTTCTGCATCTCTATTTAGGTATTTTTTAATTCTTTGTTGTGTGAGCTTGCTATTTGCGAAAATGAATTCAATTTTTGGAACAGTTAATTTCTCTACAAACTTAAAAATATTTACTAGTGTTGCAAACGCAATTCTGTGCGAAAAACTTCTTTTTGATTGTCTCCATTCATAAAGGTCATAAGCTTCTCTATTAGGAGTATGACAATACCAAACCACTGGTTTATTCCTATTTCTAGCCCACTCGCTTGGAACTCCTTGTGCATTGATAACATCATAGTCCTTGAGTTTTAGATTAAAATATGCAAAACCGCTTGCAAGTCCATAAGCCATTCTTTTTGGAATTGGTAAGAAGGGAGCTTTTAATTTTTCTATATCTAATTTCCCAAATTCCTCAAAAGTACTTTCTTGTTTATAATCTACAACATAAATTTTTGCATCATAATGCTTGGCTACTTCCAAAACTACTCTTTCAGCTCCACCTCTATAAATCAAAAAAGGATGAAGTATCACAAGCTTTATCATTGTAATATTTATAAAAAAAGTTTTAAATGGTTAACGGCAGTTGGCATTCCCAGCGGAAGGCTAGTACCTCCAACCGTGAGTGGGTTTAACTTCCGAGTTCGGAATGGGATCGGGTGTTTCCCCACTCCTATGGCCGTTAACCAAATAATTTTTGTTTTTTCTCCTTTATATTTTTTTCTTCAAATATTTTGTAAATAAGCAAGCAGAGTTAAATTTAACCTATTCTTAAATAAATATATATGGAAGGGATTACTTTACTTCCTTTACACCATGGAAAAGCTCCAAAATGGCTTTTTGAAAGAATGAAAAAATTAGGAAAAACTATAGGTGAAGTTATAATAGATGAATTTGGAGTCGAAGGTTTTCTTGAAAGGCTAAGTGATCCTTTTTGGTTCCAAGCTCTTGCTTGTACTCTTGGTTATGATTGGCACAGTAGTGGCTCAACACCGGTAACTCTGGCAGCACTTAAAGAGGCTTTTAATGAAGAAGTTTCAAGTTATGGTATATTTTTTGCTGGTGGAAAAGGAAAAACTGGAATAAAAACGCCTGAAGAAATTGAAAAAGGATGTGAAGAGCTCAATATTGTTTCAAAAGCGGAAGAGCTTGAAAAAGCAAGCAGATTAAGTGCAAAGGTTGATGGAGCAATGGTTTATGATGATATTTCAATTTATACCCATTCATTTATTTTTTCGAAAGATGATTTTGTTGTAGTGCAACAAGCGATGCAAACTGAAAAAAGAATTGCAATTCGCTTCCAATGGTTAAGTAAAAGAATAAAAGATTTTGTTAACGAACCACATTTGGTTACTACTGATTTACATCAACAAACTCTTGATTTAACCTACGAAAAAAATAAAGAGATAAGAGAAAGCTCTGTGATTCTTGTAAAAGAGGACTTCCAAAAGATAATTAGCTTTAGAAATCAAAATTTTTCAATTCTTTCTTTTCCAAAAAGGCATGAACTTCAAGCTTGTGATATCTCAAAGAAAGGAATCGAGGCTCTTAAAAATGCAAACGTAGAAAATTATGAAGATTTGCTTCTTATAAAAGGTGTTGGAAGAAAAACCCTTAGGTCGCTTTCATTGATTGCTAAGCTAATTTATGATAAAGAGCTTTATGAAAGAGATCCTGCTGTTTTTTCATTCACTGTTGGTGGAAAAGATGGAACACCTTACAAAATAAACAAGAAACATTATGATGAAGTAATACAGCAAATGAAGTTAATTGTTGAGAACTCAAAAATTGAAGAAAAAGAAAAGTTTAAAGCTCTAAAAAGATTAATTTGACTTAAGCTTGAAAACAAAATAAACACAAGCTAAAATAAAAATGAAAAAAGCAAGAATATCAAAAAGTGGAGAGTAGCTTATAATCAAGCTCCAATTTTCATTTAGAACAAAACCTAAAAGTAGCAAAAGCAAATTCCATGGAACAGAACCAAGAAGAGTAAAAATCAAAAATTTTGTTTTGTTCATTCTTGCTACTCCCGCTGGAAAAGAGATTATTGTCCTTATTCCTGGTAACATTCTCCCAATAAATACCGCTTTTTCTCCATTTTTTGCAAACCATTTTTCAACAAATAAAATTTTCTCTTTTGTCAAAAGAACATATTTTCCATACTTGAATAGAAATTCTCTTCCTATATACTTTCCAACAAAGTAAAGAGCAATAGAACCAAAAAGGTTTGCTATACTTGCTATAAAAAGGAATTCAAAACCCAAAAGGAGATTTCTTTCCTTCCAAACTACAAAACCAGCAAAAGGCATAACTATTTCACTCGGAATTGGGAGCCCACAACTTTCTAAGCTCATTGTAATAAATACTCCCAATACTCCAAGCTTTTCTACAAAATTAATAAAAAATTCTGCAAAAGCTAAAGTGAAAGACATTACTTCACGATTTCTTTAAACATCTTTTCATAATCTTTTGAAACTCTTGAAATTGAAAAAACTTTTGCTTGCTCTTTTATTTTTCTTCTAAGATTTAAATAACTTTTTTTATCTTTTTTCCATTTTTCATAAAAAAGTTCAATTCCTTTTTTGAAATCCTCGACATCAAAATCTTTTGCCAAATATGAATTTTGTTTATTTGAAAGCTCTTTAATTTCTGGAATTGAAAAAGCAACAAATGGAAGCCCACAAGCAAGAGCATCAACTATTACTAATGGAAAAGTTTCAAACCTTGATGGAAAAATTAAAAGAGAGGCTTTTCTTAGCTGCTCTAATTTCTCTTTTTCGCTTACAAATCCAAGAAAAGAAACATTTTCTATTTTTTCTTCTTTTACCTTTCTTTCTATTTCTTCTCTTTCTTCTCCTTCACCCAAAACAACAAATTTTATTTCTTTAAAGCTTTTAGCTATATCTGGAATAAGCTCAGCACCTTTTTGCTTACTCAACCTACCTATAAAAATTGCTATGAACTCTTTTTGTTCTTTTGGAAATATTTTTTCTAAATTTTTATCGTAGAAATTTGGAATCAAAAATTTTTTGGTTTTATACTTTTTTAGTTTTTCAATTTGGGTTTTTGTTAATACATGAAAAGCGTCAAAGTTTCCAAAAAGCAAAAAGTCAAAAAATCTCTTTATTTTTTTTAATTTCGATGAAGTAACAAAGATATCTGGATCGTGAAAACCAAGTACAACTTTCTTTTTTAGAATTTTTGAAAAGAAAAGAATTGGAAAATTTGAAAAGAAATCTGGAGAAGTACAATAAATAACATCGCTCCATTTTACAAAATTGTAAACTTCAAAAGGGTTTAAAATAAGAGAATGTTTGAAAAGTTTTATTGTTTTTATTCTTTTGTATTCTACTTCATTTAACTCTGCCAAGAGTTCTTTTTCTTTGATCCTTTCAAATTTAATAGCATCGGTTGAAACAATTTTTACTTCATTTAATTTTGCAAGTTCATTTGAGATTTGTATTATTACCTTTTCTTTTCCGCCAAAATTTTTTAAGTCAAATTCATCAAAAAATAAAATTCTCATTTAATTACTTCACAAAAAAAGAATTTAAAAAGTATTAGATGAGACGGCTTCAAGAGCTTTTAGTAGTGGTGGGCTCGTAGATCGCCGAGGCTCTCTACTTACACCCCCACCCTATCAAACTCCTCTGTTAGGAGCGCTCGATGCCTCGTTTCGGGAGTGGCTTCGACCTTAGATGCTTTCAGGTCTTATCCACTGGCGCGTGGCTACGGGGCAATGCTATAAACAACCCCCACACTAGAGGCGCCGGCCCCCCGTTCCTCTCGTACTTGGAGGACCTTACCCTCTGGCATTCACACCCCCAGAAGATACTACCGTACTGTCTCGCGACGTACTGAACCCAGCTCATGTGGCTCTTTAACGGATGAACAACCCGGCCCTTGGCGGCTACTGCACCACCAGGATGAGCCAAGCCGACAGCGATGTACCAAACCGCGGGGTCGATGGGAACTCTCGCCCGCGACGAGCCTGTTACCCCCGTGGTAGTTTGTTTGACAGGATAGTGGCCCACCAAGAGCACACTATCGTTCGCTAAGCCCCTCTTTCGAGCCTGCATCCCACGCCTTTAGGGATACAGTCAGCCCTGCATTTGTCTTTGTTCCTTATCGAGAGGTTTCCAAGCTCTCTAAGCAGAGCTTAGGTCACCCTTGTTTCCTTATCGAGGGTGTACCGCCCCAGCCAAACTATCCACCTATAGTTGTCCTCTGTCGAGTAAGTGATGCAGCAACTAAAGAGTGGTGTTACATCGACGTTCCACTTTGGCAAAAACCAAAGTCTCATTGCTCCCACTTACGCTCTACATTAGTTACCGCACCACAGCTACAGGCTATAGTCAAACTCAACGGGGTCTTCGTTTCCCTCTGGGGGAACTCGGCATGTTCACCGAGAAGTGAGTTCAGCAGCATCCGGGTTGAGACAGTAGGACACTCGTTACGCCATTCATGCAAGTCGCCAATTAAGCGACGAGGTATTACGCTACCTCAAGAGGGTCAGAGTTACCCCCGCTCTTTGCCGGCGCTTAGCTCCCTTGGAAGGGAGTTTCACGTACCGGTAGTGAGCAGGCGTCACCCACCATACTAAGCCTTTCGGCTTTGCGGTGAGTTGTGTTTTTGATAAACAGTCGGTGCCCCCTGGTCACTGCGACCTCCGCTTGTTTTGCAAGCAGAGGCATGACTTCTTGCGAACTAACGTCACCAATTTGCCGAGTTCCTTAACCCGGATTACGCTGACACGCCTTAGCTTTTTCTGCCAGCAGCACCTCTAAAGGTTCTAGGTACGATCTACTACCATCGTTGTCAATCCCCTTTTCACTGGTTCAGGGAATCAGTAACTATGCATTCGACCCCTTCTCCTCATAATGAGTCTCTGGGGTCTTCTGCACTTTTCAGAGGTTACCTATCCCCAAACGTCGGTGATTGACCTTTTGTTGCCAAAAGCCTAGGTAGTAGGCTGGAGAATATTAACTCCATTCCCTTTTGTTGGAAGGTGGTTGGCCTCCAACTTAGGATCGGCTAACTCCTCGCTGACGAGCGTTGCGAGGAAAACCGTGTGCTTCCGGCGTCCTGGATTCTCACCAGGATTTGCTCTTACTAACACCAGGATATTCACTACCATGTGCTCCATTGGAGCTCAAACTCCAACTTCTACGCACATGGCACGCCCTCCTACCCCTTCTCTTTCGAGAAGGCCTATGTATCGGTAGCTAGCTTAGCCCCCTACATCTTCAGAAAGCCCTTCCTCAACCGGTCCGCTATTACGCGTTGTTTAAAGGATGGCTGCTTCTGAGCCTACCTCCCGGCTGTCTAAGGAAGAACCCTCCTTCCTGGTTAGCACTTAGCTAGCATTTAGGGACCTTAACATAGGGTACCGCCATTCCGGTTACGGATGACTAGCTTATCCAGCCACCCCGACTCCCAAGCAAAAGCATATGGATTCGGAGTTCGACGATGTGCTAGGGCCTTTCGGCCCCGAGACACATAATCGGTGGCTCTACCCCATATGCCCTTAACTTGAGGCTATCCTGAGGATACTTCGGAGGGGACCCGATAACGCCGAGCTCGATTGGCCTGTTACCCCTACTCCCAGGTCACCCAAGCGGCTTATACCAGCACTGGTTGCGGACCTCCACCAACCTTAAGGTTGGCTTCGTCCTGCCCAGGAGTAGATCGCATCGGCTTCGGGTCTGATAAGTAGGACTAAACGCCCTTTCGGACTCGCTTTCGCTCTGCCTTTCGGCTCGCCCTACCTATCAACTCCCTGGCCCTTGCTTCGAGAAGGAAGATAGAACACCCCTAGTTTTACTCTTAAAAGAGTAAAACTCCATCGGTTAAGTGCCCTATCAACTTGTCGCCACCCAGTTTCAGGTCTTTTCACTCCCCTATCTGGGGTACTTTTCAGCTTTCGCTCACGCTACTAGTGCGCTATCGGTCTCTGGCCAATATTTAGGGTTGGAGGTTGGTACCCCCATCTTCACCATGCAACCAAGCACGGTTACTCTTATGTGGCACTCGCTACATAACTTCCCCTACGGGGCTCTCACCCTCTATGGCACCCTTTTCCAAGGGTTTCGGGTCATTATGTAGCAGATAAACCACCTACATCTCCTGTTTATTGCTAAACAGGATTCGGAATGCCCTCTGCGGCTTTCACTCGTGTTACTCACCGCATCTCAATTGATTTCTTTTCCTCCAGGTACTAAGATATTTCAATTCCCTGGGTATGGGTAACCCACTTTTAATGGGTTACAATTCGGGAATCCTGGGTTCGAAGGTTAGCTTGCACCTCCCCCAGGCTTTTCGCAGCTTGCCACGCCCTTCATCCCTGCCAGAGCCAAGCCATCCACTGGGCGGCTTGATGAAGCCGTCTCATCCTCATCTTAATTTAGCATAAGCTAAATCGCACCTATTATTTTTTGTTTTTTCATCTTTATAAATTTTTAGCTCTTGCTTTTTATACCTTCTAAAATAACTTCTCAAATAAAAACAAATAAAAGCAAAAAAATTTGAGAAAATTTCTCTAATCTTTTTAAAAATCGCTATTTAGGTGTTGTCCAATAATTAAAAACAACGAGAGAAATTTTTATGCTTATTTTTGGCTTTCAGATGGAATTATTGGACAATGCGGCTATTTAGAAAAATCTTTATTTTTAACATTCAAAAATTTATTTATGAACCAATTTGATTTGAATCCTATAAGGTATAATTTTCTTGGTGAGGAAAGAAGCTTTGAAGAAGCTGATGCAATAGTTGTCCCAATTTCGTATTCTTCTACTTCTTCTTTCCTAAGCTCAAAAGATGGAGCAAAAGAAATAATAGAAGCTAGCACACAAATAGAACACTTTGATCCTGAATTCAAAATTCCAAAGTTTTATACTCTCAATTTTATTGAACAAGTAGTTGAACCAAAAAGGATGCAAGAAGTTGTTTTCGCTACTGTCGACGAGATATTTCTAAGAAAAAAATTTCCAGTAGTTATTGGTGGGGAGCATTCAGTTGCAATCGCCTCGTTTAAAGCAGCTTACAAAAATGAAAATGCATTTCCGATACTTTTTGATGCTCATGCTGATTTTAGGGATGAATTTGAAGGGAGCAAATTTTCACATGCATGCACGACTAAAAGAATAAAAGAAATTTCTAGTAAAGTTTTTGTGATCGGAGTAAGGAGTTTAGCTAAAGAAGAGTTAAATGAAAAAGAAAATATAGTTTTAGCAAAGGAACTTAGAAAAAATTTTGAAAAAAGGATTAAAGAAGTGATAGAAAAAATTGATAACGACAAAGTTTATATTTCATTTGATTTTGATTTTATTGATCCAACTTTTCTTCCTTCTGTTGCAAACCCAGAACCATTTGGTTTTAGCCTTGAAGAATCAATAAAAGCGATTGATTTACTTTCAAAAGAAAAAAATGTTGTTGGAATTGATTTTTGTGAATTCTCCCCAACACTAAAACAATACAGTTATATAGCAGCAAAATTTATAACAATTGCAACTGCAAAAATTTTAGAAAATAAAAATTCTAATCAATAAAAAGAAAAAATAAAAAATGTAAAAAAAGTATAAGAATAATGTGCGATTGTAGTCTAGCCTGGTAGGACGCAGCCTTGCCAAGGCTGAAGCCCGGGTTCAAATCCCGGCAATCGCAAAATACAAAACAGAAAAAAATTTATTCTTACTTTTTTCTAAAAGATTATGCAAGAAGAAAACCAAAAAGAAAAATTAGAAAATTTACACTGGGCAGAGATTATTGCAAAAAAGATAATTGAAACAAAGAAACCACCTTTTGTTATTACTGCTGGAATGACAACAAGTGGACCAGCACATGTTGGTACACTTTGCGAATTTTTTTACCCTTATACTATAAAAGAGGCATTGGAAGAGATAGGTTATGATGCAAAAGTAGTATTTATTGCTGACACTTTAGACGCTTTTGATAGTATTCCATTCGAAGTTAAAAATTATGAAAAACAGCTTTCACCGCAAATTGGAAAACCGTTATCAAATGTAGATGACCCGTTTGGATGTCATGCATCTTTTGGAGATCATTATTTAAGTGAAGTAAAAGAAGCTATTGAAAAGTTAGAAGCAAAAGTAGAAATTAAAAAAGCAAATGAACTTTACAAAAGTGGTGCGTTTGATAAGTTTGCTAGAATTTTTTTGAAGAATGAAGAGAAAGTGAAAGAAGTAATTGCTTCAACTTCTGGAAAAGATATTAACACATTAAAAAATTGGAGCCCTATAATGCCTATTTGTGATAATTGTGGGAAAATTGCAACAACAAAAGTAACGTGGCATGATGAAGAAAATTATGAGTACATTTGTGAAAGTTGTGGTTATCACGGTTCTGGAAAAATTTCTGAACATAAGTATAAACTTCAATGGAGGCTTCATTGGCCTTCATGGCAAAGTTATTTTAATAGCTCCGCTGAAGGAGGAGGTGTAGACCATTTTACTCGTGGTGGGAGTTGGGATACTGCTATTGAAATCCATAAACAAATATTAAATGACGAACCTCCAGTTGGTTACAAGTATGGTTTCTTTTTATTTAAAGGTAAAAAATTTTCGAAATCAAAAGGAATTGGGATAACTGCAAAGCAATTGTTTAAACTCTTACCACCAGAAGTTGTAAAATATATTTTAGTTGAGCCAGATATTCAAGAAAATAAAAACCTTGATCCTACTGGTGAAAAACTATTGTATGTTTATGATGAATTAGAAAGATTGAGTACATTAACACAACCTACAAACAGGGCTGAACAAAAAAAACTCATGGCTTTTAGGTTAAGTGTTAAAAAATTGAATTGGAAAGCTAAATTTAGTGAAATTTTATTAAGATACCAAATTTATAAAGACTGGAAAAAAGTTGGTGAAATTTTAAAAGATGAAAGTGGCGTAGCTTACCTTGCCCCTTATATAGAAGAATGGATAAAAGAAGGCTACGCACCAGAACGCTATTCTTTTTCAATAAAACCAACAAAAATAACTGATGAAGAACACAAAAAAGTTGTAAGTGAATTTTTAAATAGGTTAGAAGAAAACATGAGTGACGTTGAAGTACATAACCTAGTTTATAAAATTTCAAAAGAAAAACAAATTAGTTCAAATGAAGTTTTTAGCATTCTTTATAATGCGATAATTGGAAAAAACTCTGGGCCAAGATTTGGCAAGCTTGTTGTTGCAATAGGGATAAATAATGTAAAAGAAATTCTAAAAAATGATCTAAATTAGATGTTCTAAACCCCTATTTAATTCAAGTACTTTTGTTTTTGAAATCGAAAAACTTTTTTCTTGCTCTTCAAATTCTTTTGGTTCAATTAAAAACCAACCCAATCTTGGAATTTTCCAAGCTACAAAACTTATTATCCCTTGTTGTTGTATGCCTTTTAAGTAACTGATTTTATCTTTTTCTAAGCTAAGATTATTCCTGCCCCAAAACTTGCATTCAAAAGCATAAACTTTCCCATTTTTTATAGCAATTAAATCTGGAGAAATAGAATTAACACCAGAACCGGCTGCCCTTACTACTACATACCCTCTTTCTTTAAGGATTTCAAGTAGCTCTCTTTCTGCTCTTGCTCCTTTTGAATAACGAAGCATAATTAATTTTAAGATTTCTGGTTTAAATTAAATATTAGTAAAGGTTAAAAAATAATTTTTCCAAATTATCTTATGGGCCCGTAGTCGAATGGTAAGACACCACTCTGACACGGTGGAGATTCAGGGTTCGATTCCCTGCGGGCCCATAGTGGGAAAATGGGATTGAGACTAATAAATCTTGGTAAGGATATCTTTCTTTCAAATTTAGATCTGTCTAAACCATTTATGTTAAATTTTGCTGTTACATATCACTGCAATTCAAGATGTTTAACCTGTAATATTTGGAAGAAAAAAAGTAAAGATGAGCTTAGTTTAGAAGAGATAGAAAAATTTGCAAAAGAAAATCGATTTTCTTGGATACGCTTTACTGGTGGAGAACCATTTTTAAGAAGTGATATTGTAGAAATAGCAAAAACTTTTGAAAAACATTCAAAACCATATTTTGTAAGTATTCCAACCAACTCATTGCTAGGTGAAATTGTTTATAAAAGAGTAGAGGAAATTTCAAAGTTAAAGTTCAGATTAGCTATAACAGTAAGCTTAGATGGTTATAGAGAGCTCCACGATTACATACGTGGAATTAAAGGGAATTTTGATAAAGCTATTTTTCTTTACAAAAAACTAAGAGAGCTAAAAGAAAAAAGAAAAAATTTAGTAGTGATGTTTGGTTATACAATCTCTGACTTTAATGTTGGTGCTTTTGAAAAAACTTTTAACGAAGTGAAAAAAGAAATCCCCGATATAAAGATTGAAGATTTCCATGTTAATATTGCACATATCTCTGAACACTTTTACTCAAACAAAGCCTTAAAGCTTCACAAAGAGAAATATATTAACGAGATTAAAAGAGTACTTGAACTTAGAAAAAGTGCTGGACTTGGGGTTATTAGTGAAATTGAAAACTTTTATCTAAGTAAATGTGTAGATTACATAAAAACATCAAAAACTCCAATCGAGTGCAAAGCATTAGTTTCACAAATTTTTATTGATCCGTATGGAAATGTTTATCCTTGTACAATATGGCAAAAAAAGCTTGGTAACATAAGAGAGGAAAGCTTAAAGCAAATACTTGAAAAAGAAGAAACGAAAAAAGTAAGAGAACAAATAAAAAGGAGAGAATGTCCAAATTGTTGGACACCTTGCGAAGCACATCCAAGTATATTTGGTAATGCTTTTGAATTAGTAAAGGATAAATTCTAATTTTGAGAAAAATAGAAGATGATTTCTAAAATTACAAAAACCTTTACTGATGAAGAAAGTATTGAATGCTTGCACCCATTGGTTAGAGAATGGTTTACAAAAAAGTTTAAGGAACTTACTCCTCCACAAAGATATTCATTTAAGCTAATATCAGAAGGACAAAATGTTTTGATAACAGCACCAACAGGGAGTGGAAAAACCTTTTCAGCTTTTTTAGTGGTTATAAGTAAACTTGTTGAACTTGCGTACTCAGATAAATTAAAAGATGAAGTTTACTGCATTTACGTTTCACCACTTAAAGCACTTAACAATGATATTTATAAGAATCTTCTTGAACCATTGGAAGCAATAAAAGAGCAAAGTGAAAAAAAAGGAAAGAAGATAGAAATAAGAGTAGCTGTAAGAACTGGGGATGTTACACCAGATCAGAAGCAAAAGCAATTAAAAACACCACCGCATATATTGGTTACAACCCCCGAAAGTTTAGCAATCTTACTTAACTCACCTAAGTTCTCTGAAAAATTGAAAAATGTAAAATATGTTATAGTTGATGAAATCCATGAACTTGCAAACAATAAAAGAGGTATACACCTTTCACTTTCACTTGAAAGACTTTCAAGAATTGCAAAATTTCAAAGAATAGGAATGGGTGCTACTCTACACCCGTTAGAGGAAGCTGCTAAATTCTTAGTTGGTTACGAAGGAGAAAAAGAAAGAGATTGCATAATAGTTGATGCTTCTTGGGAGAAACCATTTGATTTACTCGTTGAGACTCCTTCAAAAGATCTAATTTATACCCCAGATGAAGAAATAGAACGAAATGTCTACTCTATTTTAGATTCTATAATAAAAAAGCATAAAACAACACTTGTTTTCACAAATACAAGAAGTGGAACAGAAAGAGTTGTTTTCAATCTAAAAAGAATTTTTAAGTATAAAGATTCAGAAATAGCCGCTCATCATGGCTCGCTTTCAAGAGAAATGCGATTAGGAGTTGAAGAATTACTTAAAAAAGGTGAACTCAAATGTGCAGTTTCATCAACTAGCTTAGAACTTGGAATGGATATAGGTAGTATAGATGTTGTTGTTCAACTTGGGTCACCAAAAAGTATAACTAGAGCAATACAAAGGATAGGAAGAAGCGGTCATAGTTTTAAAGATACTGCAAAAGGGAGAGTAATAGTTTTAAATAGGGATGACCTTGTTGAATGCTCAATAATGTTAGATGAAGCAAAGAAGAAAACTTTGGATAGTTTTAGTGTTCCAAAAAATGCACTTGATATTCTTGCTCAACATATAGTTGGTATGGCATTAGAAAAGAAATGGAGTGTCGATGAAGCTTTAAGCTTGGTAAGAAATTCTTACCCATATCATGAGCTAAGCAAAGAAACATTCATAAACCTTCTTGAATATCTTTCTGGAAGTTATGTTGGCTTAGAAAGTAGAAGGGTTTATGGAAAAATTTGGTTTGATAAAGAAGAAGAAAGCTTTGGAAAAAGGGGAAAATACACGAGGCTAATTTACTTTTTAAACCTTGGTGCAATCCCTGATGAAGTTGCAATACAAGTATTTAATATGCAGGGAAATTGGATAGGTAGTATAGAAGAAGAATTCCTTTTTAGATTAAAGCCTGGTGACTTATTTGTTTTAGGTGGAAAGGTTTATAGGTTTGAGTATAGTAGAGGAATGAATGCTTATGTTACTCCTGCTTTTTCAGAGCTTCCAACAATTCCCCCTTGGTTCTCTGAGCAACTTCCCCTAAGTTTTGAACTTGCTCTTAAAATTGGTGAATTTAGAAGAAAAATGAGTATAGCTCTAGCTAAAGCAAGAGTAAAAAATGTAAAAGATATAGAAAAACTTTTAAAAGATGAAGAGATCAAAAATCTTTTGAATCTGCCAATAAGTGAAGATGCGAAAAAAGCAATACTACAGTATTTTGTTGAACAATATCTTTATGCAGAGATACCAAATGATAAGTTTATTTTAATAGAAAAAACAAGTTTTAACAAAAAGAATTTTATAGTTTTTCACTCTCTTTATGGAAGAAGAATAAATGATACTCTTTCGAGACTTTTTGCAATACTTCTTGGACAAGCTGTAGAAGAAGATATTGGAATAATGGTAAGTGACAATGGCTTTGCTTTAATAACTCCTTTTGAAGTAAGTGACAATGATATAAAAGTTGCAATTGAGTATGCTGTAGTAACAGATATAGAAAAACTTCTTAAAGAAAATATAAAAAGAACAGAGCTTATGAAAAGAAAGTTTAGGCATGTTGCTACAAGAAGCTTTTTAGTTCTCAGAAATTATAAAGGACATAAAATAAGTGTAAAAAAGCAGCAACTAAGTTCCCAGCATTTAATAAAAGCTTGCGAAGAAATACCTAACTTTCCAGTTCTTGAAGAAACCTACAGGGAGATTCTATATGATTTAATGGACATTGAAAGAACAAAATATGTTATAAATGGATTAAGAAATAAAAGTATAAGCTTCAAAATAATAAGGACAAAATATCCTAGTCCATTCTCACATGCTATGTTAACTTTTGGTGAAGCAGACATAGTGTTAATGAAAGATAGGAGAAAAAGGATAATGGAACTCCACAAAAAGATTATGGAAGAAATATCAAAAAAATAAAAATATCAAAAGATAGAAATAGAACTGTGGGAATTAAAATCAAAGGTTTTGAAGGTTTTGAAATTCTAGGAGAAGTACTTTATATAAAAAGTTTAAACGCTTTAGTAATAGCTGATACTCATTTTGGTTATGAAGGCGTAATGGCTGAAAATGGTGTTTTCCTTCCAAAGGTAAATTATAAACATATATTAGGGCAAATCGAGCTAGCAGTCGCAAAAACAAATGCAAAAATGTTAATAGTAAATGGAGATATTAAAAATGAATTTGATAAAGTTGCCGTAGAAGAATTCACAGAAGTAAACGATTTTGTAAGGTACTGTAAACAAAAGGATCTTCAACTTTTTTTAATAAAAGGAAACCATGATAATTTTGTAGACTCTCTGAAAGCATTAGGTATAAGAATTTTTAAGCAAGAACTTCTCTTACAAAATTTTCTTTTCTTCCATGGGGAGGAATTCCCTTCACAAAATGTTGAAAAAGCTGATTTTCTTATTACTGCACATGAACATCCAGCGATTGCAATTTACAGTGATTTAGGTGTGAAAGAAAAGCTAAAATGCTTCCTTTTTGGAGAGTACGAAAACAAAAAAGTTGTTGTACTTCCAGCGATAAACTTTTTCTCAACAGGAGAGGAGTTAAATATTATACCAAAAGGAGAATTGCTTTCGCCATTTTTAAAAAAAGTAGATATAGATTCATTTGATGTATATGCAGAAGGGCTTTACTTTGGAAAGCTAGGGAAACTCAGAAAAATTAATTTTTAATTAAGCTCTTGTAGATTTTCTCAACTTGCAATGAGGTTTTTTTAATATCATATTTCCTAGATTCATTAATAGCATTTTTTTCTATTTTTTTTCTAACTTTTTCATTTTTTAAAATTTTTAGAATTTGTAATGCCCATTTTGTTTCATTTAATGGTAAAACAAATCCAGTTTTAGAATTTTTTACAATTTTATTAAGTGGCTCTACATCATTTACTATTACAACGTCACCAGAAGCCATAGCTTCAATAACGGAAATTCCAAATCCTTCTATAGAACTTGGAAAGAGAAACAATTTTGCTTTAGAAAGTAACTCCAGCTTTTCTTCTTCACCAACATTTCCTTTAAAAATTATGTTTTTTTCAACACAGTATTTTTTTGAAAGTTTTTTTAAATTTTCAAGTTCTGGACCAGAACCTATAATTATCAGCTTAAAGTTCTTTTCTCTACTTGTAACAAACCTAATACTTCTTATAAGAAAATCTACATTTTTATAAAAAACGAGTCTTCCAACATAAACAGCGATATTCTCTTTTTTCTTATACTTATACTTGTCAACCTCGATTCCGTTTGGAACTATGTAAATCTTCTGATTTTTGTTTTTCTTTGCTTCAAGTATATCTTTTTTTGTTGTCTCACTTGGTGTAAGAATAAATTTTGAGTTTAAGAGAAAAGATTCAACCAGTTTTCCTATTTTTTGCTTCCAAACTGGAATGTCTTTATAATAACCTTTTTGAAGGAAAACATCGTGAATCATCACCAAATGCTTTTTTCTTAAAAAGAAGCTAATAAATTTTGCAACAAAGCTTCCAATAAAGGGGTTTGAGTGGATTATATCAAATTTTCTTCCTTCTTTTATTCCAACAAAAAAAGCTTCAAGGAAATATGAAAAATCTATGAAGAATGAATTTGAAAAAGTGGAAAGGTAAGTATCAACAGGTAAACCAACTCTTCTTATCTCTATACCGTCAATTACCTCATGATCTTTTAATCCTTTTACTCTTTGGGTGATAACTAAACATTTATGCTTTTTTGCAATTTCACGAGTAAGTAAGAATAAAACTTTTTCACTTCCACCATATTGAAATGGATAAAAAGGCTGCGAGAAGTAAAGAACCTTCACAAATTACACCAACTTTGAAAGGATAAAAATAACTAATGCAAAAATAAAGCTAGCAAGAAGTATAAACTTTGGATCTATTTTAGGTCCTTTTGTATCAATATCATAAAAGTTTAAAACTCCTGCATATTGTTGAGGTTGGTAAGGCATAAAAATTTAAATAAAGATAAATTTATAATTTTAACTAAATTTCTTAGTGAAAAGATGAATAACGCAAAAAATGAAAAAGCTTCAATTGTTGCTTTTTCTGATCTCCATTCATCAAAGGAATTTCTTGAATATTTTAAAAAAGAATTTGAAAAGGAAGAAGGGAAAATATTCTTATTTGCTGGTGATTTAATAGATTCTACAAAATTAAGTGATGAAATTTTTTCTTTATTGGCACATCTTTCAAATAGAAATTATGTTTTTGCTGTTCCAGGAAATTGTGATAAAGAGTTTGTAAATAAAAAACTAGAAGAACTAGGGATAAGTATAGATAAAAAAAGAAAAGAGATAAAAGAAAAAGGGATCAATGTTGTTGGTTTTGGTGGAAGCTTAAAAACCCCTTTTATTACCCCAAACGAAAGGAGTGAAGAAGAGTTTTATTCTGTATTTGATCTTGTTGACTCAAAAACAATACTTCTTACCCATACTCCACCTTTTGGTGTTTTTGATAAAGTTAACGGGGTTCATATTGGAAGTAAAGTGCTAATGGAAATAATCGAAAAGAAAAACCCTGCTATGGTTGTGTGTGGACATGTGCATGAGTTTCAAGGTGTTGAAAAAATAAAAAATACAATTGTTGTAAAACTTAAACCAGCAAAAGAAGGATTTTTAGCTGAAATAAATGGTATAATAAAATTTAGAAATATATTTTGGTAGTAGAAAGAAAAGTTTTTTTATTTGTCTTACATAAAAAATTTATGGCGACCAATAGTGAAGAAATCTTCAAGAAGTTTAAAGAGCATTCAATAGCTGAATTCTTTAAGAAAAATAGGCAAATGCTAGGTTACTCTGGAGAAGCAAGAAGTTTAACAACCATAGTACATGAATACGTTACAAATAGCCTTGATGCTTGTGAAGAAGCTGGAATTCTACCTAGTATAAAAGTTGAAATTAAAGAGGTTGGGGAAAAACGCTATAAAATAAGCGTAGAAGACAACGGCCCAGGGATACCAGAACAATTTATTGGAAAGGCTTTGGCTCATATGCTTAGTGGTACAAAATTTAATCGCTATATGCAACAACGTGGACAACAAGGAATAGGTGCTAGTGGGTGTACTCTTTATGCTCTTCTTACAACTGGTAAACCTATAAAAGTAATCTCTGGAACAGAAAAAGGTGCTTTTGAATGTGAACTTTCAATTGATTTAAAATCAAACCAACCATTAATATTAAACAAAAAAAACTTGGATATAAACTTTCGTGGTCTTAAAGTTGAAGGAGAGTTTGGAGACCTTAAGTATGAAAAAAGTTCCCATGGCCCAGAAGAATATTTAAAAAGAACTGCTGTCGCAAATCCTCATGCTGAAATAGAGTTCACTACTCCTGAAGGTAAAAAGATTGTATGGCCAAGAATAATTGATAAAATCCCAAAAAGACCAAAGGAGATAAAACCACACCCTCTTGGAGTAGAAGTTCATGACCTTCTTGAACTTGCAAGAAAAAGTGAACAAAGAAAAGTTAGGTCTTTTTTGATCAGTGCTCTTTCAAGAATGAGTAATGAAAAAGTAAATGAACTTCAATCAAAAGTAGATTTTAGCTTGGATAAAGATCCAAAAGAATTAACTTGGGAAGAAGCTGAAAAAATTGTTAAAGCTTTTAAGCAAATGAAATTTATAGCCCCAGAAATGGATTCAGTTATAGGAATTGGAAAAGAGCAAATAGAAAAATCGTTAAAGAATATTTATGCTCCAGAATTTGTAATTGCTGAAGAAAGGAAACCAAAAGTTTTTAGAGGTGGAATTCCATTTATGGTTGAAGTTGGAATTGCTTATGGAGGTGGCGCTGGAAGAAAAGAAGACGAACAAATAAAAGCTGAGGTATTAAGGTTTGCAAATAGAGTTCCTTTACTTTTTGATGGTTCGATATGTGCGATAACTCAAGCAGTTAAAAGCATAGCCTGGCAAAGATATGGAATAAAAGACTTTGAAAATTCTCCAATAGTTGTTTTTGTTAACCTTTCGAGTGTTTATGTTCCATACCAAAGTACTGGAAAACAAGCAATAGTTGAAGAAGAAGAAATTGTAAATGAAATAAAACTTGCTTTAATGGATATTGCTAGAAAGCTCCAAGTATTTTTGCACAAAAAAAGCTATGCTCATGAAGCTGAATCAAAAAAGAAAACGTTGTTAAAGTATATAGCTCAGCTCTCTCAAGATTTAGGTTATTTAACAAAAGAAGACCCACAAAAAATAGAAGAAAAGATTCGCTCAATAATAGAAAAACGCTATAAACAAACAACAATGGACTCAGCGGGATTCGAACCCGCAGCCTCCTCCTCGCAAAGGAGGCGCTCTACCATTGAGCTATGAGCCCCATATATTATTTACTTATTTTATTTTAAAAAGTCTTAAATAAAAAATTTTGCAAAAATAAAATAAATCACAAATTTGAAAATCAAATATGAGAAACGTTATAGATTTTCTTCTAAAGAATAGAGAAAAAAAATGTATAATTACTTTTCACTCTCACGGAGATATGGATGCGTGTAGCTCAGCGTATGCTTTGCATACATTTTTACCATATTCAACTATATTAGCACCTGACAGCCCTTCTTTTAAATCAACAAAAATTTTCCAAAATTTAGGTATCCTCTCAAGTGTGAATATTTTCAATAAACCAGATATGGACGTTATAGAACAAGCTGATTTCTTCGTTTTTGTTGATATGAGCTCGTATTCTGTTTCATCTCTTGGTGAAATTTTAAAAAGAATCCCAAAACCAAAAGTTGTTATAGACCATCATAAAGAAGAATCAGATGAAATCAATGGAATAAACTTTGTTGATGAAAACTACCCTTCTACAACGAGTATCCTTTTTGATTTATTTGAAAGTATAAACTTTGAGTATACAGAGGATGTTGCTTCTCTTCTTCTTTTAGGAATAATAAGCGACTCACCAGAGTTACGTACAGCATCCCCTAGAACTTTTTATCAAATTTACAAACTTTTGGAAAAAGCAAAAGTAAGTTTTAATTCAGCTAAAAAAATGATAGAAGCTTCAATTTCACCTGTTTCTAGGGCTGAAATACTGCAGGAGATAAAAGATAAAGTTGAATATAAAGTACTCAAAAAGAATTTATTTGGGTATGGGGTCGTTGGAAACTATATAAGTGTTTCCTACGTAGCAAACCTTCTTATGTCAAATGGCTGTGATTTTGTTGTTGTTGGAGCAAAAGGAAAAGAAAACAATAGAATTTCACTTAGAGCAGAAGTTGGAAAAAGAATCGATTTAAGTAGAATAGCAAGTTTTTATGCCAAAAAGTTAAATGGTAGTGGTGGTGGTCATAAATATTCATCTGGTCTTTATTGGAAAGAAAAAAGTATAGAAGAAAGCGTTGAGAATGTAATACAACAACTTATCAAAGAAATAGAATCAGCTATATAAAAATTCGGTTATTTTCCTTTGCTTTAATTTTTCCAAAGTTTTCCATTTTGTTCTTATGTACTTTTTAACTTCTGGAAGGAGCATCATTTTTCTTAAAAACTCTCTTGTTTTTTTATCACTTGGATACCCACTTCCAAAATCGTATTTTAGTTTCTTTTTTATCTTTTTAATTTCTCTATCTCTTACAACTTTAGCAATGATTGAAGCTGCTGAAACTGCTGGTATTCTTACATCTGCTTTGTGCATACTAATTACTTTTATCTTTTTGTCTACCATTTTTTGAATCCCTTTTTCGAACCTCTCTTCTTTAACATCAGGACAATCTACATATACAACATTTACTTTACTAAGCATCTTTATTAATTTCACAAAATACTTTAGCTCAAGTTTATTAAGAGAAACTTTATCTTCCATTGCTTTATTTATTAATTTTGGTGAAATTTTAACTACCTTAACTTCTTCGCAATTTTGTAATATCTCTTCGTAAATTTCTTCCCTTTTTTTTCTTGTAAGAAGTTTTGAATCCCTAACTCCTATTTCTTTTAGTTTTTTTAAGGCTGTATCTTTTATGCTTACTGATGCTATTACTAATGGACCAATAACGCATCCTCTACCAGCTTCGTCTATACCAGCAATTATCATAAAAAAATTTAGAAATAGAAATTAAAAAACCTAACCTAAGTTTTTCCTATTTACTATTATGTAATCTCCAACAGCGTCTACAGATGAATATGGGATTTTTAATAACCCTTCCTCTTTCTCTAGTTTTGTTGCAAGTTGGCTATCTGGGTCTGGTTCAACGAATAAGTGTAAAATCTTACCTGTTATTTCATCAACATCTATATCTATTAGTTTTCCGAGAGCACTTCCATCTGAAACTATTACCTTTTTTCCTTCCAACTGTTTAGCGTTTACATATTTCATAGTCGCACCAAATATTTATAGAATACTATTTTTAAATATTTTACTCTTTTTGACGTTGTTTAGTAATTAAAATCAACAAAAAGAAATTTTATATAGAAACTTTTACTTTCATTCGGAATTATTGATAAAATTTTTTGTGCGTTTTCTCTTCAATTTTTTTGAAGCAAAAAATTTATAGAGTTTTTTGAGAAATAAGCAATATGTTAAATTTTGAAGACATAGAAAAAGCTTGGAAAAGAATAAAAGGAGTAGCTATCCAGACACCAGTAATCCATTCTCATTTTTTTAGCCAAATAAGTGGAAACGAAGTTTATTTTAAACTTGAGAATCTTCAAAGAACAGGTTCGTTTAAAGTGAGAGGCGCAGCAAATAAGTTAAAAGTTTTAAAGCAAAAAGGCAAAAAAGAAGTCATTGCTGCAAGTGCAGGGAACCATGCTCAAGGAGTTGCTTTTAGTGCTAAACTCCTTGGGATAAAAGCTACAATAGTAATGCCAGAAAACGCAACAAAAGAAAAAATTCTTGCAACTAAGGGTTATGGTGGTAAAGTCCTTCTTTATGGAAAAAATTTTGGTGAAGCTCTTGAAAAAGCATTGCAGATTTCAAAAGAAAAGGATATAGAATTTATACATCCTTTTGATGATGAGTTAATAATAGCTGGACAAGGAACCGTTGGACTTGAACTTATAGATAAAAGTTTTGATTATATATTTGTACCTGTTGGAGGAGGCGGACTTATAAGTGGTATGAGTATAGCATTAAAAGAAAAAACAGATACAAAGATTATTGGAGTTGAATGCAAACCTTTTGCATCTATGGCAATATCTCTAAAAAAAGGAAAGATAACAAGAGTAAGACCAAAAAAAATAATCGCTGATGGGATAGCTGTACCTGAAATTGGAAGGATACCTTTTGAAATTTGCAAAGAATATGTTGATGGAGTTTATGCGATAGATGAGGAATATTTTAGAAAAGCTGTATTTTTGCTTCTTCAACGTTCAAAACTTGTTGTTGAAGGAGCTGGTGCAGCAGGGGTAGCGTTTTTACTTTCAAAAGAATTCAAAAAATTAAAAATAAAAAATAGAAGGATATGCATAGTACTAAGTGGTGGAAATATAAACATGCAAGAACTTAAAAAGCTTCTTTAATTTTTTATTTTTCAAATTTTATTTTGCTTTTATCTGCGGTTTTTTTATCCCTTGATAGTAAAACTATTCTACTTGGAATGTGCTCGCCACTCGGTAAGTAACCTGTAAGTTCAGATAGGGTTCTTGCAAATTCTCTTATTTCTTGCATCGTTGGCATATCTTGTAATGCAAGCCCCCTTGAAGGAGTACGTGCCCCACCAACAAAAACAAATGCTTTTACTTCTACATAATCGGGGTTTGCAATAGAAATCAATTTAGCATAACCTTCAGGATCAGTAAAATTCAATCCCTTTACCAAGGTCATCCTCAAAACCCTTCTTGTTTTAAGTGTTGAAAAAATTTCAAGAGAGTGAATAAAATTCTTGTAAGCGTTTTTTATTTTTGGTCTTGTTGTTTTTGTATAAACTTCTTCATTTGGTGCTTGAAGAGAAATGTAAAGTTGTGTTGGGAGAGTTGTTAAAGCTTCGAGTCTATCTGGAAGAGTTCCGTTTGTTACAACAAAACTGCTCATTTTTCTTTTATGGAATTCATCAAGAAGTTCACTCATATAAGGGTAAAATAGAGGTTCACCGGTTAAACTCATAGTTGCGTGTGCAGGATCATTTGCTTCTTTCCATCTTTGAATGTTCACCTTTGGATTTCCTTTAAAACCAGAAACTATTTCTTGTTGAGCTTTTATCATCCCTTCAACAATTTCTTTTGGTTCATCATATTTTTCAATTCCTTTAAGTTCATTCCAATTTAGACCAATTTCTTCAGGAATTATTCTCCAACAGAATCTACATGCAAGATTGCAAGCAATTGTTGGCGTGGCCTGCAAACATCTCCAGCTCCTAATACCATAGAACTCATTTTTATAACACGGTGTTTTATTTATTAAAGTGTCGTGGGTATACTTACATATTTTAACTGCTGAATGGTTCCCAACTATATGGTACCCTTGTTTTTTCATCAAGTTTAAAAGTTTTTCTGGGATCATAACTAAGTAATGGATTTGCTCAATAAAAAATTTTGGTTTTACTAATAGTTCTGAATAATTAAACAGATTTGTACCACCAACCCATTCTTTGCTAATTTTTTGTTGTTTTTTGTTGGTTATAAAATTTTTAATAGGAAGGTTTATAAATAACCTTTGAGTTATAACATTGCCCTAGAAGGTCAAGGACCATATAAGCTTCCTTGTGAACACAGAAGGTTTGTATGGGTGTGTGCTCCCTTCTAGGGCATGAAACTTCTTATAAAAGTTGAATCTCATTTTTTTGAAGCATTAAGATGAATTCTTTTTTTTCTGTTTTATTTGCAATTTTTGTTTCATCAATTTTTTTACCTTTTAAAATCTTCAAAATTTTATTAATGGTGGTTTTTTTATTTTTTACAAAAATTTCATAAACATCTTTAAAATTGGCTCTTGAATGTTCACCAAAATAATCCATAGCTTCAAGTATTAAGTTATCTGAAATTTTTCTTTTAGAATAACCTCTTTTTTCCATTTCTTTTTTAAGTTGGTTTAAATTTCTTCTAAAAACAATAACTTTAGTTTTGTAGTTAGGAAATGAAAGCTCAGAAGCAAGATGTCCTTCTAGTATTAAAAATTTTTCATTTTTTATCTTTTTAATTTCTCTATCAAGATATTTCTGAAGTTTTTTTACTTCAACAACTTTTTCTCCATTTTGTTCTTCAAAAATTCTATTTTGTAAGATAAATTTTGTTATACTTAAATACTTTGCTTTTAATTTTTTTGAAAGAATTTTTGCAATTGTTGTTTTTCCAGATCCGGGGACACCAGTTATAACTAAAATTTGCATAAAGTGGGAAAGCATTTAAAAATTAAATTATTAATTATTTCTATGAAAAAAATATTAATTTTAATTTCTTTTTTAGCTCTCGCTAGTGCTGGTGTTATAAGTTTACAAACAAATTGCAGTTTTTCAAATTCCACAATTTTTTTCACAATAAAAAATATAGGTAACGATACAGCTTATGGACTCAGTTTAATCCCGATGTTCGAGGGTAAAAATTATCCTGCAGTTGGAAAAGAAAGCTTACCTCCAGATGAGTTTATAAGATTTGGGGTTCCTGTTCAAATACCTATGAATGGGACATATCTTTCTACTCTTTCAATTGGGTATACAGACTCAAGTGGGGTCCCAGCTTTCACTTTAGCTCACTGTATTTTTTCTTATGGCTTACCGTCACCCACTACTCTTCTTTTATCCAGGCCAGTAATTACTCAAATTGGAAGCAATAAATACAAAATTGATATGAACATTACTAATCTAGGAAGATCGCCTGTTAATTCTACACTTTTCCTTCTTCTTCCGTTTTCTTTTTTCTCAAATATATCCAATTTTTCTTTTTCAATTTTACCAGCTCAAACAAAACAATTTTCAGCAATAATTGCTTACAAAGGTGCAGTACAAGGAACTTTTGAAGGTATAGCTTTTGTACCTTTTTACTTAGATGGTAAACACCTTACTTCTTTTGTTTCGTTCCAAATTTCTACATATCCTCAGCAAATCGACAATAATTTACTCTTATTAGCTGTTGGTGTAACAGTAGTACTGATTATTATTTTAATATTGCTAATCATAAAAAGAAAAAAGTGATTAAGTGGATTTTATATCAATTGTAATTCCAACAAAAAATGAAGAAAAGAATATTGGTTATGTTTTAAAAGATATTAAAAAATTTTTTGAGAGGAGAAAGGAATTTAAATACGAAATAATTATCGTTGATGCTTATAGTAAGGATAAAACAGTAGAAATAGCAAAAAAATTTGGCGCAAAGGTAATCTTTGATAAATTAGGGAAAGGTTCGGCTCTAGTAAAAGGAATGAAAGAAGCAAAAGGGGAGATAATAATATCTATGGATGCTGATTGCTCGAATCGTGTAAATGAATTCGAGCTTTTAATTGCAGGAATAAAGGCAGGCTATGACGTGTGTATGGGTTCGAGATTTCTGCAGGGTGGTGGAACTGGAGATATGCCATTTATTAGAAAATTAGGAAATAAATTTTTCGTTTTTCTTGTAAACCTTTTTTACCATACTAATTACTCTGATCTATGCTATGGTTATAGAAGCTTTAAAAAAAGCGCTATTAAGAAACTTAAACTTGAAGAAAAAGGCTTTGGTATAGAAACAGAAATAAGCATAAAGGCTATAAAAGAAAAGTTGAAAGTTTTAGAAGTTCCGAGTTTTGAAAAACTAAGAAAATTTGGAAAAGGTAATCTAAGAACATTTAGAGATGGATTCATAATACTAAAGGTTATTATAAGAAATTTATTTAGTTGAATTTGTCGAATTTAGTATATAATAAAAAGCAAGAGTTCTATTATCTGGAAGGGTTAAATTTGTTATAGGCTGTAGTTTATAACTTTTTAAAATCGCTTTACATGTAGTATCATGAAAAGGTGGGACTATACACCAGTACCCATAATCAAACACTAGGCATTTTCCATTTAGCTCATTTGTTTTATAAAGGTATAATAAATTTTCTGTGTACAATGCATTTCTTCCAAGAGTTCTGAAAAAGCCAGGAACGTAACTAACAAAATAGCAGTCTTTTGGAATTTCAGAGTAGTGTTTTAACACAAAATCAAAAACATAGATTCTTGCATCGTTTGCTTCCCAGATTTGCATTGGGTCAACAACAATGTAAGGTAAAAGCTGTTGAAAAAGGTAGATATAAGCGATAAGTAAAATAGCTATAATATAAGTTGAGTAGCTTTTTAATTTTTTATAAATGAATTCATAAACATTTAAAATTCCAAAAGAAGCAAGTATCACAAGAGGAGCTACACAACTAAGCATGAATCTGTTATCTACACCATAAAGCACAGAACCTGCATAAAAAGAAGCGTAAATAAGAAAAGGTATAATGAACCATAAGAAAACTACAAAAACTTTTTTCCTAACCTCTTTATCTTTTGTAAAAATAGATAAAATTGCAAAGATTGGTAAAAGCATATTGTTAACATTTTGGGTCTGAATCGGTGTTCCATTTTGATAATAATTAAACCAGAAAAGGGAATTTGTCTTAATATTTTGGAAGAAGTAGTCTAATGAGAATTTTTTATTTTCAGCAGCACCAAAACTATCCTGTTGGTATTGAATAAATAAATAGATAAAAGCAGGAATTAAGAGTAAAATTACTATAAGAGAAATCTTTAACAATTCTTTAATATTTACTTTTGAGAAAGCGAAATAGAAGGCTGCTAGGATTGGCAAAATAAATACTCCTTCCACTTTTCCTTGAGCTGCAAAAACAATTGAAGAAATAAAAAGAACAAGAATTTTTTTATTTTTTGTTTTCAACCAGATTAAAAGAGAAAGAATTGAAAGAAGTGAAAAAAATACTAACGAAGTTTCTGCACCACCTGTTCTTGCCCAAATTAAAACTAATGGAGTTGTTGCATAGAAAAAACTTGAGATCAAACTTATAGACTCTTTCTTCGTCAACATAAAAGAAATGAAAAATATAAGGATCACTGAAAGAGTTGAAAAGATTAAATTTAAATTCCAAGCAGTATGCATTGCATTTATCCCAGTAACTAGGTAACCTAAGGCAATTATATAAGCCCAAGTAATTCCTTGATGGTAATAAGTAAAAATCTTGCAGGTATCATTTGTTCCATACAAGCACATCTTCGCATTAAATTGTTTAATTATATTTATAGCTTCATCTTGGTAGAGGTGTTCATCAAAAAATATTCTTTCTGTAGGTTTTATAAATACTATCTCAAAAAGAAGGAAAGAAATTGAGATAGTAACCAAAGAAGCGATATACAATTTTTTTATTTTTAATTTTTTGAATTCTTTAAAAAGTTGTGGAATCGGATACAAAATTCCAAGAGTTGCAATTATTAATGGAATGAGCATTATTTGTGTTACTTCCATTCCTTCACCTTAGTTCCAAAACAAAATTTTCCATTATCATATATTTAGTTTTTGTTTTAAACATCGTATCTATAGCATCGCTTGGGCTGCAAACAATTGGCATCCCATGAATGTTAAAGCTTGTATTCAAGACAATCCCGATTCCTTTTTCTTTTTTTATTTCTTTCAAAAGCTGCATATAAACTTTATTTTCAGCTCCAACCATTTGTGGACGTAAAGAATTATCTACATGTACAACCCCCTTTATTTCTTCAACTATGTCCTCTTTTGCTAAATAACCCATTGTCATAAATTTGTCTGCATCATCTTGATTTTTTATATCTTCTATTATCTTTCTTGAATCTTCTTTCAACATTGAAGGAGCAAAGGGTTGGAACCACTCTCTCTTTTTTACTTTTAAATTAAGTTCATTTTTTATTTTTTCATCACCTGCTGGTGCAAGTATACTTCTATCCCCAAGGGCTCTTGGTCCATATTCCATCCTTCCCCTAAACCAGAATACATAACTTTTCTGCAAAAGTTCAGCAGCATATTTTGCAGGGTTCTTTATTTCTTCGTACTCTATTTTATCTTTATTCTCTTTCAATACTTTTTCAATTTCTTCGTTTGAGTAATTTGGGCCAAAATATACATCTTTGAACTCATATTTTGAAATTCCATTTAACTCATAGTTAACATAAAATGCTGCTCCAAGTGCGAGACCACCATCACCCATGTGCGGGAAAATAAACCATCTTTTAAGTTTATCAATATGCCTAATCTTCATATTCGCTTTTATATTACTTGCAACTCCACCACTCCAAGCAACATTCTCTATACCTGTTTCTTCAATTGCATTTGAAAAGAATTTTACTAAAATATTTTCAAGAAGTTGCTGAGCCATATATGCAAATTGTTCTCTAGGCATACTCCATGCTATTCTTGAGAGCAAGTCGTACTGAGTAACAGGTGAATATTTCGCCTTTATTTTTAATCCTTCAACTTTAAAGAAATCTTTTAATTTATTTTCTTCAAAATCAAATGGATAAGAATAATCTGCCATACTCATTACTTTTCCTTCGTCTTCAAGTTCCCTCATCCCAACTATATTTGTAACCTGCTCAAAGAAAATTCCAATTGAATCGAATGCTGGTATTGCTTCAATCCTTTCTAATCTGCCATCTTCAAAAACATTTACGCTCGCACTAATCCCATCTCCGAGCCCATCAACAGTAATAACAAGTGCCCTGTTAAAAGGGCTTGCAAAAGCAGCATCCGCAGCGTGAGCTAAATGGTGTTCAACAAAATGGATTTTAAAATTTTCAAAACCCATAGATTTTAATTCTTTTCTTAGTATAGCTTCGTTTATTTCTTTGGAGAAAGGAGTTGGACCAATCAAAGTCAAAATATATTTAAGGTAATGCCTAAAGCTTTCAAATCTTGGTTTTAGCATCTTCCTTCTCCTAAAGTAATAATAATTTTCTCTAAGCTTTGGAAACAGTCTTTCGATTGTTTTTGTAAATTCCGTTGTAGTTGCTGCAATATGTTCTATATCTTTAGGTTTTAATCCGGCAATTTGTAGACATTCTTTTATTGAATTTTTTGGAAAACCAACATCGAGTTTTCTTTTTGTAAGTCTTTCTTCATTTACTGCTGCAATGATTTTGTTTCCATCTATAATTGCAGCACCTGCATCATGTCCATCCCATATACCAAGGATATACATTTTTTCACCTTTGCTCCGTCCGGGATTTGAACCCGGGTCTTAGCCTCGAGAGGGCTACGTCCTTGGCCACTAGACGAACGGAGCGATAATTAATTTTATTTTTTTTAATTTTTATTTTATACCGTTTAATTTAAATTTTGCAAAAGCAAAATATAAAAAGGTAAAAATTAAAAAGACTTTTGGTTTAAATATTTGTATTAAGTGATAGTGATAGAATGGAAGAAAAAAGAGAGAAAAGACCTTTTGATTTGCTTGCATCTTCAGTAAATGGAAATGTATTGGTAAAACTAAAAAACGGGACTGAAGTAAGAGGAAAACTTTTAGCATACGATGTGCATATGAACCTTATACTAGAAGATGCTGAAGAGCTTGAGGATGGTGAGGTAAAAAGAAAAATCGGAACAATAATTTTGAGAGGAGGTAATATCCTTTTCATGGCCCCACAAAAAGTGTGAGCATGTCAAAAAAGTCTAAACTTAAAAAAGATAGGTTAATGCATGAATTAAATAAAAATAGAAGAACTCCAATTTTTGCTATTGTTAAAACTAAAAGAAAAGTAGGAACAAGTTATAGATTAAGAAATTGGAGAAAAGAAAAGCTTAGAATAAAAGGGTGAAGTTATGGAAGAAAGATTGGTAACAATCAACTTTAAAAAGTTATCAAATTCTCCAAGAACTAAGCTTATAAAAAGGAAAATTAAATTTGTGAAAGAATTTCTTTTTAAAAAGTTTAAAGCGGTACCAAAAATAAGTAATCTAGCAAATAGAGCAATAATGCTTAGTGGAAGAAAAAGAGTAAAGCTAAAAGCAGTGAAAGAAAAAGAAGAAGTCAAGGTTTTTGCGTTAAATGAAAAGACTGAGGAAAAGAAAGAGGAGAAAAGAGAAGAAAAAAAGGAAAAAAAAGAAACCAAAAAAGAGGAAAAGAAAAAGGAAGAAAGCAATGAAAAGGTAAATGAGAAAAAGACAAATGAAAAGAAGGAAAGCAAATGAAAAGTGCACAAATAACTTTTGGTGGAAATGATTTTGTTGGTTTTTTTGTAAAAACTAACGATTCCTATAGCTTAGTTCCACGTGGTATAAACAAAAAAAATGAAAAAGCAATAAAAGAAGCACTAGGAACAGAGCTAGTAAAAACAACGATTTCAAATTCAGATCTTTTAGGAATTTTCAGCGTAATCAATAATAATGGAATGTTGTTAAGCCCATTGAGTTATAGTAAAGAAATCAAAGAATTAAAAGAGATTTTTGATGTTGTTGAAATATTTAATACTGATTTAGTTGCAATCGGTAATAATATTGCTGCAAATGATAAGCTTGCAATAATAAGTCCACTTTTTTCAAAAGAGGAAGAAAAATTTATCCAAGATGTCTTAAACGTGGAAACGATAAAGTTAACAATTGCTAAACATCTTACCCCTGGTGCTAATATGATTTTAACCAATAAAGGGGCTTTAGTAAACGCGAATTTAAGCGAAGATGAAGAAGAGAAACTAAAAGAAATCGGAATAAAATTTTTTGGCGGAACATTAAATTATGGCACGCCTTATGTTGGAATTTGTGGGGTTGCAAATAAAAATGGTTATTGTACTGGAATTTCTTCTACTGGAATAGAACTTAATAGGATAGAATTAATTTTTGCTGAATCCTAAAATTCTCAACTTTTCTTTGAAAGAGCTTACATTTTTAAATCTTCTATAAGAAAAATTTATAAGATGGGAAAAAACTATAAAAAAGAGGGAAGATTAAAGCTTCAATCAGCTATAGAATACCTAGTTACTTATAGTTGGGGTATACTTATTGTAATGGTTATTTTAGGAGCTCTTTATTCTTTTGTTATTTCTCCTTCATCTCTTGCTCCAGATTTTTGTAATTTTAAGTATGGACCAAATTGCATCGGAGTTCTATTGTTTACAAGCAATACTGCAACAAACATTGCAATAATTGCATCGAATTCTTTAAGTTTTCCAATAAAAAATGTTACATTAACAATTCAAGTTACTGATATTGGTGCTACTGGAGTAAGAAATATAACAACCCCTTGTAGCCCAAGTTATATTCAACCTGGTTCAACATTCTTTTGTACTTTTAACATTTCTGGTTCACCAACACCAAATTTAAATTCTTTTTCCTCTTTTCCAATGTGGATTAAACTATATGATTGCGGAACTGCACCTGCTTGGTTTTCAGCAAGGAGCTGTAACGGTGCATTAAAAGAAACTTATATCGGAATAATGCAAGCACATACAAGAAGTGGAGCAATTTCTTCGCAAGCAATTTCAATAACCTTATCAGCTTCTCCAACATCTGTTCCAGCAAACAACTTAAACTATTCACAGCTTATAGCAAATCTTAAATTTTCTGGACAAAATGTAAAAGGAGCAACAATAGCCTTTTCTTCAAATTCTTCTTCAGTAACAATATTTCCAACAACTCAAGTAACAGATTCAAATGGCAATGCAATTGCTTATATAAAAAGTGGCAATGCTCAAACAGTAAAGGTTCAAGCTTCTTTTGCAGGTATTTTAAGTAATTCACAAGTAATTACATTTACTCCTTACACTACAATTCCAGTTACTTCCCTTTCAACTACTTCAACTTCAACAACATCAACCTCTTCAACTAGCTCAACCTCTTCAACTTCAACAACATCAACCTCTTCAACTAGCTCAACCTCTTCAACTTCAACAACATCAACCTCTTCAACCTCTACCTCAACAACATCCACCTCTACTATTTGGCTTAGTGGCTGGAATTATAGAAGACCAATTACGATTAATACAACTATAAATCCTCCATCAACAGTTCCAACAGGCATTCAGTATTATGTTCCAGTTGTAATCACAAATACTCAAACTTCAGCAACCCCCAACCCATTCCAGCAAATGATTCAAATAGATATTTCAAAGTATTCAACTTATATGAAATATAACAGCAGCTTTGCTAATTTTGAATTCTTTTATGCTAACGGAACAATTATACCAGCTTGGATTGAAAGCTACTCTTCGCCGATTCTTACAATTTGGTTAAAGCTAAAGAGCATTCCAGCGAGCTCAAGCTTAACTATTTATCTTGGATTTGCTTCAAAGACAACAAATCTTCTTAGCAGTAGCGGAACGAGCGGAATAGGAGAAGCACCCCAGCTTAGCCCGACTTATGCCCAATATGATGATGGAGCGAGTGTGTTTAATAATTATTGGAATTTTGCTGGAACGAGCTTGCCGAGTAGCTTAACTAAAGCTGGAACAGCAACAGTAACAGTGAACAATAAATTAACTATAACTGCAAAGAGAAATGGAGCGTTAGTGAGAAGTACAAATTCAATAACTTATCCTCAAATAGTTGATACACTTATTACTACTGGAGTAAGCGGAGCAAGTGCTTATGCAGATATTGGAGAGGCAAAATCTACAACAGCCGTTTCAACTAGTAACAGATTACAGCAAGGTTATTCTTTTGAATATTATAATAGTTTACTTAAAATAGTAAACAACTCTGCAGATACTGTTTTAAACTCGACTTCTGGAACAATAGCAGCTAACACTGTTTATAGCTTTGCTTGGGCTGCAACTGGTAATGAAAGAGCTTATTATAATTATACTCAACAATTATCCTCAACTAATAATGTTATAGCTATTGGAAACTACTATATCTTTGTTGGTGCATACTCCTCTAGTTCTAGTGTCACTGTCACTCTTACATCTCAATGGCTTCGCACACGAGCTTATCCACCTAATAATGTAATGCCAACTGTAATCCTTGGAAAAAACTTAATAAACTATTCAGTTTTAGTTACTCTTGATACCGCAAGCTTAATCTCTCAAGGAAAGATGAGAAGCGATTGTGGAGATATTCGCTTTACTGATAGCGATGCTCAAACTTTGCTAAGCTATTGGATTGAAAGCGGTTGCAACTCAGCTAATACAAAAATTTGGGTTAAGATTCCAAGCATTCCAGCAAGCTCAACAAAAACGATTTATACTTATTATGGAAATCCAAGTGCAACAAGCCAAAGCAACGGTTATTCTACTTTCTTAGCTTTTAATCTTAAGTGGGATGGTCCAATTGGTGGAAGAACAAGTTATGGTGGTTATCATACATGTGCATTGCTAAGCAACAGAACCGCAAAATGCTGGGGTAACAATATTTATGGGGAATTAGGAGATGGAACAACAAATCAAAGAAATACCCCAGTAACAGTGAGTGGATTATCAAATGCAGTTGCAATCGCTACTGGTGCTTATCATACATGTGCATTGCTAAGCAACGGAACCGCAAAATGCTGGGGTTATGATTATTATGGGGAACTAGGTGATGGAACAACAGGTGGTCTTAGCTCTACCCCCGTAACAGTGAGTGGATTATCAAATGCAGTTGCAGTTGCTACTGGAGATGAGCACACATGTGCATTGCTAAGTGATGGAACCGCAAAATGCTGGGGTTGGAATGGTGCTGGTCAACTAGGAGATGGAACAACAAATAGTAGATCTACCCCAGTAACAGTGAGTGGATTATCAAATGCAGTTGCAATCGCTGCTGGTGCTTATCATACATGTGCATTGCTAAGCAACGGAACCGCAAAATGCTGGGGAAGTAATAGCAATGGGCAACTAGGAGATGGAACAACAACTAATAGAACTACCCCTGTAACAGTGAGTGGATTATCAAATGCAGTTGCAATTGCTGCTGGTGCTTATCATACATGTGCATTGCTAAGCAACGGAACCGCAAAATGCTGGGGTTATAATGCTTATGGGCAACTAGGAGATGGAACAACAACTGATAGGTATACCCCTGTAACAGTGAGTGGATTAACAAATGCAGTTGCAATTGCTACGGGCTGGGAACATACATGTGCATTGCTAAGTGGTGGAACTGCAAAATGCTGGGGTTATAATAATAATGGGGAATTAGGAGATGGAACAACAACTCAAAGAAATACCCCAGTAACAGTGAGTGGATTATCAAATGCAGTTGCAATTGCTGCTGGTACTCAAACATGTGCATTGCTAAGTGGTGGAACTGCAAAATGCTGGGGTTATAATGGTTATGGGGAATTAGGAGATGGAACAACAACTAATAGAAATACCCCTGTAACAGTTCTAAATTATAATATCGGTGGAAAATATGATAAAACCAATGGTATTCTCACTTTGCAAAAATCTCCTCAAATCGATACCTACTTTATTAGGGCTTATGCTTCGCCAGAACCAACAACAAGCGTTGGAGCTGAGCAAAGTATTTGAATTTTACTTTGATACTAAATAAACAAACATAATATTTTACTTTTAAAAATAATGCTCTTGATATCACAATTTAATAAAATCAAAATTAAAAACAGCAAATCTGAAAAAATAAAATGAAGATTGCAATATTCTCAGATACTCATTTTGGATTCAGCTTTGGAAGTTTTACGAAAGAAGACTCTTTTTTGCAAGCAAATCAAGTTGTTGATAAAATTCTTGAAAGAAAAGATATCGATGCTGTGATCATTGCTGGAGATATTTTTGATTCTGACAACCCCGACTCATCAACTCTTGCAAAGTCCTTAAGAGTTCTTCGAAAACTTACAACTAAAGATTATGCCGCAAAGGTTGAAGAAGTTGAATTTAGAAATAAAAAAAATTTTTCAGCTTTTCCAAATTTACCAGTTATTGCAATTCCTGCTACCCATGAAAGAAAAGCTTTTGGAGAAGAAGATATGATAGAAGCTTTAGAAATAGCAAATTTTGTTATAAATGCTAACAATAAATGGATAAAGATTTCTAAAGGAGATGAAAAGGTAAACATTCTTGGATTAGGGGGAGTAGATGATTCAGAATTTAAAGAATTTTTGCAAAAAGAAAGGGAAAAAATAGAAGAAGAAGCAAAAAGTAGAGAAGGGTTTAAAATTCTTCTTTTACATCAAAATTTAAAAGAATTGATGCCATTTGGTAATGATTTTGCGAGCTTGGATGAACTTCCAAAGGGATTCGATCTTTATGTTTGCGGACATATCCACAAGAAAATTGAAGCGAGAGTTCATGGAAAAATGTTTTTAATCCCGGGGAGTACAGTTCTTACTCAACAAAAGAAAGAAGAGCAAGATAAGAAAGGTTTTTTAGTTTTTGATACAAACATTTATTCTTATAATTTTATTGAAATTAATTCAAGACCATTCTTCTATATCGAGCTTAATTTTGAATCAGCTTCTCCTAGTGATATAATTGAAAAAGTGAAACAAAAAATAGCTGAAGTTGAAAAAATTAGCGAAAAACCAATAATAAAAATAAAGGTAACTGGAACATTAAAAGAAGGATTTAAGCCAAAAGATATTCAACTTTCGCAACTACAACAAGATGAAAAAGCTTTGATAAGTATAGATAAAGTTTTAACAGTTAAAGCTACAGAAATTGAGATAGAAAAAGTAAGAAAGCTAATTAAAGAAGGGGATATAAAAGATATAGGCTCTAAAATGCTAAATGAAGAACTAGCAAAAACTGGTTTTAAGTTAGATGGTGTAACTATGTTTGAAATTCTATCAAGAAAAGATGAAAGGAAAAGCAAGGAGAAAGCAAAAGATGAAAATATTGAGGAGGCTCTAAAATTTATATATGAAATAGAAAAGAAAGAAATAGAAAATAAAAAAAGCTAATTAATTTCCTTATTCTTCACTACCTTCTCCGCCAGGTGCACCTCCTGGGCTTGGAGTTTTTGCTTTTGCACTTATCATATCATCTATTCTTAGAATCATTTCTGCTGCTTCACTTGCACTTGCAATTGCTGTTCTAACAGTTTTTAGAGGTTCGATAACTCCTAGTTTTTCCATGTCATCAATTTTGTTTTCATAGAGGTTTATTCCAAAGGTTTCTCCTTTATCTTTTTGGTGTTTTGTTCTTAGCTGAACAAGAACATCAACTGGATCCATTCCAGCGGTTTCAGCTAGAGTTTTTGGAACTATTTCAAGAGCATCAGCAAATGCTTGAATAGCTAATTGCTCTTTTCCTCCAACTTGCTCAGCATACTTTCTAAGCTCTTTTGCTAGTTCTATTTCAATTGCTCCTCCACCAATTACATAACCTTTTTCTTCTAGTGTTGCAGTTATTGAGCCGACTGCATCTACTACTGACCTTTCTGCTTCATCAGCAACATGCTCGGTTGAACCTCTAACGAATAACGTTACGCTTTTTGGGTTCTTGCAGTTTTCAACAAAAACCATTTGTTCTCCAACGATTTTTCTTTCTTCAACTAATCCGGCGAAGCCAAGGTCTTTTTCAGTTAGATCATCTAAGCTTGTTACTATTCTTGCTCCGGTCGCTTTTGCTAACTTTTCCATATCACTCTTCTTTACTCTTCTTACTGCTGATATCCCATATTTTGCTAAGTAGTGTTGTGCAACATCATCAATTCCTTTTTGGCAAAATACAACATTTGCTCCGCTTGCTTTTATCTTTTCTACCATTTCTTTTAGCATTTTTTCTTCTTGTTTTAAGAATGCTTCCATTTGTTCTGGAGAAGTTATTTCTATTCTTGCATCTGTTTCTGTTTTTTCAATTTCAAGTGAAGCATCTATTAAAGCGATCTTTGCATTTTCTATTTTCTTTGGCATACCTGGATGTGCAAACTCTTTATCTACTAAAATCCCTCTAATTAGCTGAGTCTCTCCAATAGGAGCTCCTGATTTCTTTTCAATCTTTATATCATCTTTATCTATTTTGTAGCCTTCTTCTGTTTCTTCGATAACTTGCAAAACAGCATCCACTACAAGCTTAGCGATATTTGATTTTTCTTCTTCTCCACCAATGTTTTTTGAAGCCATGGAAATTTGTGCAATTCTTTCAAGAGTTTTTCTGTCTTTTATATCGATTTTTTTTGTTTTAGTTTTTAATATTTCTTGAAGTTTTTGAGCAGACATTTTGTAACCTTTTATTACAATTGTTGGATGTATCCCTTGGTCTATTAAGTCTCCAGCATTTTTGAGAAGTTCACCAGCTAGTATTACAGAAGTTGTTGTTCCGTCACCAACTTCTTTATCCTGTGTTTTTGCAACTTCTACCATTATTTTTGCAACTGGATGATCAGCATTTAGTTCATCTAGTATTGTTGCTCCATCGTTTGTTATTGTTACATCTCCGAGGTCGCTAACAAGTAGCTTATCCATTCCTTTTGGTCCAAGAGTTGTTCTTATTATACTTGCAACTGCGTAACCAACTGCGATGTTGGTATGTTGCGCATCTCTACCAAGTAGCCTAGTAGCTCCTTCAGGTAGAACCATTACCTGTTGACCACCAAGTCTAGATTCTTCTGCCATTTTTTCACCCCAAAAAAGACAAATACCATAATATAATAACAAAAATCCTTTTTATACTTTTCGAAATTTTTACGTTGCTCAATACCTAAAAATAACGACGGATTTTAATTACGAAATTTGTTTTTGTTGAAATTAACTATTTGGTAATTTTAAATTAAATCCAACAAAAATTTTAAAAATAATTACGAAAAGCTTTTAAGCGGGGGTGGCGGAGCCTGGTCTAACGCGCAAGGTTCAGGACCTTGTGGCTTAGAGCCTTCGTGGGTTCAAATCCCACCCCCCGCAAGTGATAAAATGAAAAGTGTTTTAGTAAAGGATTTTGACATTCAAAAAACAATAGAGAGTGGACAAATATTCCATTATAAAAAAGTAGGAAATACTTATTTAGTAGCTACTGGAAAGAAAGCAGTAGCTATTAAGCAGGAAGGAAATAAAATTTATTTCTCCGGAGCTTCAGAAAATGAGATAAAGGATTTTTTTGGATTAAATGATGATTTGAGCAAAATCTACAAAGAAATAACAAAATTGGGAAAAGACAAAATTATGGTTAACGCTACAAAAAAATTTTTTGGAATGAGAATAATGCAACAAGATCCATTTGAATGTTTAATTTCTTATATTCTTTCAATAAACTCAAATATCCCAAGAATAAAAAAGAACATTTATAATTTATGTGAAAAATATGGAAAAGAAGTAAAAGTAAATGGTTATTCAATAAACCTTTTCCCAACTTTTGAAACATTAGACGAAGTTAGTTTGGAGGAGCTTGAAAGACTCAAATTTGGTTTTAGAGCTAAGTTTATAAAACAAACAATTTCACTCCTTCCAAAAATTGATCTTTATTCTTTACAAAACAAAAAATTTGAAGAAGCTAAAAAAGAATTAATGAGCTTACCAGGAGTAGGTGAAAAAGTTGCTGAATGTGTTCTTCTTTATTCTTTCAAAAAATTAGAAGCTTTTCCAGTTGATGTTTGGATAAAACGAGTAATGAGCAAAGAGTACTTAAAGAAGAATGCTTCTCTAAAACAAATAAAAGAATTTGCAAAAAATTATTTTGGAGAATATGCGGGTTATGCTCAGCTTTATTTATTTTCGTATGCAAGAGAAATGAAAATTAAATAAGGTATGATAGAACTTGATGAAAAAAACAGCTTACTTATAGTTTTTAAGTTTTTCAGATAAGAGCTGATTTAACTTTAATGGTACCTCTAAATCCCACTTGTTAAATGCATCTTTAATACTTATCATTCTGCTATCTTCAGTATTATAGACTTCTTTTAGTTTTTCAATACCTCTACAGTAATCTGGGTGCAGTTTAGGTAGATTCTCCCAAATCCACTCAGCAGTTATTGGAAATTTGTCGATTAAAGTATCAAACATTAGCCATGCTACTAGTCTTATTTCATGAAATGCCCCCAAGCCGGTCCTTAAGGGTATAAAGTTTAAAAAGAACTCTCTACTATTCATCTGAACAAAAACCCTACTAGCCACTGCATTAGACAAAATATACCTGGCATCTTCTGGAGCCATAAATTCTCTAGCATTAACATAAACTTGTGTAGTTGATTCAAGAAATGGGGAAAGTTTGTTAGCTAGATCTGGTGGTACTACATAACGTAGTTTACTTTTGGTGTAATCTACATACCTTTGACTTTCCTGCCAGTAAGAAGCCAGTCTGTGTCTAACCAACTCATGTGTAAACGCTCTGCTACCTTCCATAAGCCAAGATGCACCAATAAATTCAAACACGCTGTAATGTCCATCCTTAAGAAAGTTTGTAACTCTTCGTTTAACAATAGATGGATCATTCTTTACTATTTTAAGTGCTTCCTCAATAGAGTAACCTCTATAAATTACATCACTCATAGCAGCGATAAGTTCTTCACTACCCCACGTTTGCAATAATATAACTGATGGTTTAATTATCAATGGTTTATCTGTGTTTTTACTTTTTTCATCGCTTCTTTGAAGAAAAGAGAACTCATTTAAATCCTTTTTTAACTCGTTTTTATCCATATCATTCAAGAGTATAAGCAGAATTGAAAAATTTAAATTTATCTAATTAAGAGCAAAAAGTTTAAATATATTCTTAAAGAAATAAATAGGTAGGTGGGATAATGGCTGAAAAACCACACTTAAATATAATAACTCTTGGTCATATAGATCATGGAAAAAGTACTACTGTAGGAAGGCTACTTTATGAGCTTGGTTTAGTTAGCGAACAACAACTTCAAAAACTCAGAGAAGAAGCTCAAAGGCTTGGAAAACCAACTTTTGAATGGGCTTTTGTGCTAGATAGGCTAAAAGAAGAAAGGGAAAGAGGAATAACAATAGATATAGGGTTTACAAGCTTTACAACAAAGAAATATTACTTCACAGTTATAGATGCTCCTGGACATAGGGACTTTGTTAAAAACATGATTACTGGTGCAAGCCAAGCAGACTGTGCTCTTTTAGTAGTTTCCTGTCCAGATGGGATTCAACCACAAACAAGAGAACATGCATTCTTAGCAAAAGTTCTTGGAATAAACCAACTTGTTGTTGGAATAAACAAAATGGACCTTGTTAACTTTGATAGAATAAAATACGAAGACACAAAAACAAAAGTTTTTACACTATTAAAGAATATTGGTTATAAAACAGAAAACATGCTAGCAGTTCCTTACTCTGCATTAACAGGTGATAATGTCGCTAAAAAATCTGATAAAATGCCTTGGTACAATGGACCAACACTTGCTGATGCTCTTGATACCTTTGAAGTTCCACCAAAACCAATAGACAAACCATTGAGGCTACCAATACAAGATGTTTATTCTATCGCAGGTTTTGGTACCGTACCAGTTGGAAGAGTTGAAACGGGGGTTATGAAACCAGGTGACATGATAGTAATAATGCCTGAAGGCATAAAAACAGATGTTAAAAGCATTGAAATGCATCATCAGAGACTAGATAAGGCAGAACCTGGAGATAACATTGGATTTAACATAAAAGGTGTTGATAGAAACGCAATAAAACGTGGTGATGTAGTAGGTCCAGCTAGCAATCCACCAACAGTTGCAAAAGAATTTACAGCGCAAATAGTAGTTCTACAGCACCCAACTGCTATCGCTAGAGGTTATACTCCTGTTTTCCACATTCACACAGCTCAATTCGCTGCTCAAATAGTTGATATACTTGAAAAGAAAGATCCAAAGAGTGGTCAAGTACTGGAGAAAAACCCAACAACAATAAAAACAGGAGATGTTGCAGTTGTAAAGGTAAAACCTCTTAAACCAGTAGTTGTAGAAAAATTCAGTGATTTCCCACCACTTGGAAGGTTTGCAATAAGGGATATGGGTGCAACCGTGGCAGCAGGAGTTGTACTTGATGTAGTAAAAGCAGAACCAACGAGCTAAAGTGCTTATATGCCAAGAATAAAATTAATCGGTACAGATCAAAAAGAACTTGATGAAGTTTGTAATCAAATTTTGAAAGTTGCAGAGGAATTAAAAGTAAAACACTCAGGAATAATAAGATTACCAACAAAAGTTCTCCACCATACTGTTAGAAAAACACCTTGTGGTGACGGTAGTGATACCTACGAGCACTGGCAATTAAGGATCTATAAGAGAATAATAGACATAGAAAGCAACGAAAAAGCTTTTAGAGAAATAATGCGTTTAACTGTTCCACCTTCAATTAAAATAGAGATAACTGTGTAAATGCTAGTAAGTATAGTTATCCCAACAAAAAATGAACCGGCTGTAGGGGAGGTAATAAGAGATATAAAAAAGAATCTAAGAAATTTCAAATACGAAATAATTGTTGTAGACAAAAGTAACGATTCAACTCCAGAAATTGCAGAAAAACTTGGAGCAAAAGTGATAAAGCAAACTTTTTCTGGCTACGGAAATGCCTACCTACAAGGTTTTGAAGAGGCAAAAGGAGACATTATATGTATGATTGATGGTGATGGGACTTACTCAGCTTCAGATCTAAAAAAACTTATACAACTAGTAGCTTCTGGAGAATGCGAACTTGCAATTGGCAATAGATTTGCCAATTTGGAAAAAGGTGCAATGGAATCTACAAGAAAAATAGGTAATTTCTTTCTTACATGGCTTTTAAACAAACTTTACAAATTAAATATAAATGATTCACAAAGTGGATTAAGAGCGATAAAGAAGGAAGCTTTAGAAAAAATGTTTTTAAACTCGCAAGATATGGCTTTAGCAAGCGAAATGCTAATAGAGGCTAGAAAGCTAAATCTGAAAATAAAAGAAATCCCAATAAGCTACAAAAAAAGAGAAAAAGGGGAAAGCACAAATGGAATAACTTATGGTATAAAAATAGCTGCAACAACAATAAAACTGCTAAGGGATTATAACCCATTTTTACTCTTTGGAAGCGTTGGAACACTGCTTATTATTATTGGTGGTTATTTTGCATTTGTTGTTATGGCTGACTTTTTAAAAACTGGTGTACTCCATTTTGTAGGTAGGGCTTTGCTTTCTTTTATGTTTCTTACTTTTGGATTTCTATCAATAATACTTGGCTTAATTTTGGATACTTTAAATGAAATTGATAAGAAGTTTTATAAACTAAAAAAGATGGGGTAGCCGAGATTTGAACTCGGGTCACCACCACCCCAAGATGGCAGCCTAACCAGACTAGCAGACTACCCCAAATTATTTAATTATTTCGAAATACTCCTCTCTAATTTTTTCATTCTTCTCAAAATGTTCTCTAATTGGCTCTATTATTATGTTTACATATTCTGCAACTGCATTTTTTAGGTCTAAAGGATGAAGCTTTTTGCTTAAATAGGCGTTTTTAAGCTCTTCATAACTTTGAAATTCTAAATTACCACCGTACTCTTTTTTTCTTTTTACTTCAAAAGTATCAAACTTCCTAAAGATAATGTATTTCGCAATTTCTAAAATAGGGTTGTTTTCTTCTTCTAAAGGACAATAAGCTTTACTTATTTTTTGTTTTATTTCTTCTTCTGAGTCATGAACAAAAATTGCTGTTTCTGGTTTGCTTTTACTCATTTTTAAGTTTATTTGCTTATTCACTCTTTCATTTTCATCGAATTTTCCCATCCTTTCTTTCCCTACTAAACCAGCCAAAAGGTGATGATGAATAGCTATTGGCTTTTTTTTATTTAGTAATGGGGCTATTTCTCTTGCCAACATGTTTACTTTCCTTTGGTCCATTCCAAGTTGGCAGATATCAACACCATTTTTATTGTTGAGCATAAAAACATCTGTAGCCTGCATTAAAGGATAAAGGATTAAAGACGGATTTTTTATTTCACTTTCTTCCCTTCCAGCAATTGTTACACTTCTCAGAACTCTTTTTATAGTAATCAAATTTGAAATTTTCATAACCATTTCCCAATATTCTGGATCTCTCGTGAGCTCACTTGCCCAAACAATTTTTATTTTTTCAACATCGACTCCTGCTGCTTTCCATCCTTCTATAAAATATCTCCCAGCTTTTCTTATAAGCTCTATATCGCCATTGAGTTTTTTATTTAAGTAAGCAAACCAATCAGCAATGTAAAGGATAAAATCAACATCTGCTTTTATGAAGTCATTTATTTTTATCGCTCTTAAAACACAACTTCCCAAGTGCATTTTTCCGCTTGGCTCAAAGCCGTCATATGCAACTATTCTTTTTTTTGATTCGAGAAGCTCAAAAAGTTCCTGTTCTGTAATTATTTCTTCAGTAGGTGGCAGCTTTATTAATTCAAACCTTTCTTTTGCATCCATAATTTAGTTTATACAAATAAATTTAAATTTTTTAATACAAAATAAAAATACATGAAATATGTTGTAACCTCAGCATTACCTTATATACATGGGATTCCGCATCTTGGAAATTTAGTAGGTTCTATACTTCCAGCTGATGTATTTTATAAATATCTCAAGATTAAAGGTGAAGAAGCGATTTTTATATGCGGCTCAGATGAGCATGGAGCTCAAATGGAGCTTGATGCTATAAAAAATAATACCACCCCAAAACAAATCGCAGATAAAAACCACGAATTAGTAAAAAAGCTATTAGAAAATTTTGGGTGCAGTTTTACATTTTATGGAAGAACCGGCTCAAAAGAAAATGAAGAATTAACAAAACAAATTTTTCTTGCTCTATACAAAAATGGGTTTATAATTGAGAAAGAAGAAGAATTACCTTATTGTAATAAGGACAAACGTTTTCTTCCAGATAGGTTTGTTGAAGGGAAATGCCCATATTGTGGAGGTTTGGCAAGAGGAGACCAATGCGATACGTGTGGTAGGCTTTTAACTCCAAAACAGCTTATTGATCCAAGATGCAAACTATGTGGTGAAAAAGTAGTATTCAAAAAAACGAAAAATCTATTCTTGGATTTAAGAAAAATTAAAAAAGAAATCGAAGAGTGGATAAAGAATTCTGAGGGATGGAGCAAGAATGCGGTTAATAATAGTTTAGAATTTTTAAAGAACCTCGAACCAAGAGCAATAACAAGAGATCTCACTTGGGGTTTTGATGTTCCGCTTAAAGGTTATGAAAATAAAAAATTTTATGTATGGTTTGATGCACCAATTGGGTATATAGGTATAACACAAGAGTGGATAAACAGAGAAAATAATAAAGAAAAAACAAAGGACCTAGATTATTGGTGGAAAGACGATGCTAGAATAATTCAATTTATGGGAAAAGACAACATTGTTTTCCATACAATTTTCTTCCCAGGAAGCTTAATTGGAAGTAATTTAGGTTTCTCACTAGCTTCAACTATCATGGCTTATGAATTTTTAACTACAAAAGGCTTTAAATTTTCAAAAAGTCAGGGAAGAGGCTTAAATATTCAAACGGCTCTTGAACTTTTGCCAAGTGACTATTGGCGTTATGTTCTTATCTCTTTACTTCCGGAAACTGCTGATTCTGAATTTTCTTTGGAATCCATGCAAAAAATAGTTAATACTGAATTGAATGATATAATTGGGAATTTTGTTCATAGAACATTAAGCTTTATTTCAAAAGAATTCGACTCAAAAATACCAGACTGTGAGCTTGATGAGGAAGCAAAAGAGATACTCCAAGAAGTTTATAAGAAAGTTAACGAATATGATGAAAATTTCTCAAAGCTTAAGTTAAGAGAAGCTTTAAAAAATTGTGCTGAAGTGGCTGCAATTGGAAATAGTTATCTAAGCAAAAAGGAACCTTGGAAGGATAAAAAAGGGAGTAAAGTAACAATAAAAACATCTGTGCAAATTGTAAAAGTACTAGCTGTACTTCTTTATCCTTTCACTCCAGGCACTTCAAACAAAATTTATAGAATGCTAAACATAAACAAAGAAATAAGCTTTAACGATATAAAAATCGACGTGACTGGCGAAATATCAAAAGAGATTAGTCCAATCTTTAGAAAAATTAGCAATAAAGAGATTGAAGAATTCAAAAAAGTAATTACATAGAAAACTATTTATTTAACTTTTTAAAAATTAATGAATGCAAAAACAAATAATCTGGTTGATAATAGGAGTAATAGTAATAATTGGAATTGTGTTAACTTATACTATCTTACAAAATAACATACCACAAGTAGGGTTAAAAAATAAAATTGAAAATTATTTCTCAAAAAACTTTGGTGTATCAATTAACGTAACAAAAGTCCAAGATTTAGGTAGCCTTTATAAGGTTTCTCTTTACTTTAATGGGAATACTATTGATGCACTTGCATCAAAAGATGGTAATTACTTATTCCCAACATCCATAAACCTTTCAACGCAGAATGTACCACAAACTGAATTAAAAAATAAAATTGAAAATTATTTTTCTAACAAATTAAATATTTCATTAGATGTAACAAACATTCAAGATATCGGAAGTATTTATAAGGTTTCAATTTACTTTCAAGGAAGCAGTATTAATATTTACGCTTCAAAAGATGGAAGGTACTTACTTCCAAACCTTATAAATCTTTCAGCACCTGTAACAACTACATCAATACCACAATTTTCTCCAGTACCTTCTGATTTTCCAGATGTAAAACTTTTTGTTATGAGCTTCTGCCCATATGGAACACAAGCTGAACTTTTTATGAAACCAATTTATGACACCTTTAAAAATTTCACAAATATTAGTTTGATCTTTATAGTTAATGTAAATGGAAATGATATTTCTCATGTAAGCTCTTTACATGGGTCACTAGAAGTCTTAGAAGATGCAAGGCAAGTTTGCATTCAAAAGATTTATGGCAAGGATATGCTTTGGAGCTATGTTGAAAATTTTGATAAAAATTGTTATCCGAACTCTGTAGAGAATAAAGATTTATATACATCATGTACATCAAATGAAGAGAAAAAATTAAATATAAATTCAACGTTAATACAAAATTGTATGAATAGCAGTGAAGTTATCCAGACTCTTAAAGAATATCAAAATTTAACACAACAATACAATGTTTATGGCTCTCCGACCTTAGTGATAAATAATTCAACTTATAATGATAATTTTGGAAGAAGCACACAAGCTTATCAAAAAGCAATTTGTCTAGCTTTCCTTTCACAACCAAGTGCTTGCTCACAAAACCTTAATTCGTCATCTTCTTCAACTCCTGCTGGTCATTGTTAGGGCCCGTAACTCAGCTTGGCTAGAGTGTCTGGCTTTTAACCAGAAAGTCGTGGGTTCAAATCCCACCGGGCCCGTTTTTTATTTTTTTACCTTTATCTAGAAGAAACTATTAAGTTTACTATTCATAAAGTCATAAAAATTTAAATTTGAAAGAAATGAAAATAAAATATGCCTAAAAAGAAAATAGAAAAGGAAAAAGAGGAAAAAGAAAAGTTAGAAGAGGAGCTAACAAAAGATTCAAAAAAAGAAAAAGTAGAAGAAGTTGAAGAAAAAGAAGACGTTGAAAGTAAACTTAAAGAATTGGAAGAAAAAACAAAAGAAAGTATAATCACAAAGTTTGATTTAGTATTTGTTGCAAAAATTTTTGGTATACTACTAGTAATACTGGCATTTTTGCTCCTTACAAAAAATGTTAGTTTTAGTTTGCCTTTTAACCAGCAATCCCAAACACAACAACCAAAAACAAATGAGTGGTGGAATTCTTCTTTTCTTTACAGGGTAAAGATAGAAACCAATCAAAGTTCAAATGTAACGTATATATCATTTAATTTCTCAAAATATTCAAATTTTACAAAATGGGATGGGATAAGATTTGTTGGAAAAGAGGTTTATAAATGGTTTAACTCAACCAGTTTCTTTAAAGAGTATTACCTACAACCGGTTTATATTTCGCTTAAGCCGACAAAAGGTTTAATTCTAATTAAACTTCCAACGTTCAAATTTTATAATTTTTCACCTTCTAAGCTTGAATTTGTTGCAAATGGTTCAAAATTAGAATGGTGGAATGCAACACCATTTGAAAATTACACTTTTATTTTCATTAAAATCAAAAACCCAATTAGCAATGTAACTATACTTTGGAATAAAACAACAAATAAAAGTACTGGAACATTTGAATTTTTTGATGATTTCGATTCGTTAAACAGAATTTTCTGGAATCTTCCTACACTGGTAACATTTGAAAATAGGAAAATCGTTAACCCAACAAATATCTCGATAATAAACTCTGCACTTTATATATCTTCATCATTTAAGCAACAGTACCAATTTACTGGAGTAAGCACAAGAATCCCGATAAAACCACCTTTCTTTACTTGTATAAATTTCCAAATCATAAATTCTTCTTCTTATGACCACGCTTTTGAAATTGTCTTTTCAAACCAAACAAAAAGCTCTGAAGGGTGCTTTGTTGGGGCATTTATGGGTTTCTTCCAAAATGGTTTAACTACTCAATACGGATGTGACTCTCAAAGAAATGAAGAGATGCTTACAAGCTTTTCAAAAGTTGATCCATTTAAACAGTATACGCTTTGTTTAAACGTAAGCAAAAAGAATTATTCTATTTTACTTTTTAATGAAAATTTTTCAATTGCTGCTAACAAAAGTATTGATTTTTCATTTAATAATTATGGTCAAATCGCTTTTGGGTCAGCAAATGGTGTATGGACAGATATAAATCAAAAAATAAAAGTAAATTGGTTCTTTTCAGATTTAAATTTCTCTTTGCCCACAACAAAAATCATTGCAAAATCGAAGTTTTTTCCAAATGAAAAAGTCGGGATATTCGTTAATAACAAAAATGAAAAAAGTTTTTATGCTTATTTTTCAAATCTTTCATTAGAAACTTATAAAAAATTTAATACAGCAAAAGTTTCTTCAAATTACACTATTGGCGAAATTGAAAGATTTGGTAAATAGATTTAAACTTTTCTTTTTAAAATAAAATTATATGCAAAGCACCAAAGAAAAAGCGATAAAGCTTTTAGATAAACTTCTTCCAAAATATATAGATGGGGAATACTTACAAAAGTTGGAAGAAAACTGTAAAATGTTTGGAATAGACTCTTTAACATTAATGGAAAATGCTGGAAGAGAAGTTGCAAGAGCTGTTGAAGCAATTGAAGGAAAAAGTAAAAGAGTAGCTATAGTTGCTGGATTAGGTAATAATGGTGGGGATTCTTTTGTAGCTACCCGTTATCTTTCAAAAAACAATAGAGTAAAAGTATTTTTACTTGGAAAAGAAGAGGAAATAAAAAGAAGCGAAGCCCTTACAAACTGGAAAAGGCTCAAAAATACCTTTGTAGAGAAAGTTGAAAATGCTAACGAAAAAATTCTAAAAAATGAAATCCCAAAATTTGATTATTGTATTGTTGCAATCACTGCAAGAGGGTTTTCCGGAAAGTTAAAGGAAAAAACAAAAAGAATAATTAAAACACTGAACAAAATAAAAATCAAAAAGTATTCAATCGACCTTCCTTCAGGACTTGGAGATGTTGCAATTAAATCTTTTGCTACAATTACTTTTCATAAACCAAGAAAAGAATTCTTTGGAAATGAAAAATTTTTTGGAAAACAAATAGTCGTTGATATTGGAATACCAAAAGAAGCTGAAATATTTGTTGGCGAAGGTGATTTAAAGAATGCAATAAAACCTTTAGATTTACATGTAAGAAAAAGAGAAAGAGGTTATGCTCTAATAATCGGTGGAAGTTCTCTTTATTCTGGAGCTCCAGCCCTTGCTGCTTTTGCGGCTGACGCTGCATTAAAGGCTGGAAGTGGAAGTGTAAGAATCATTGCACCAGAAAGTGTTGGTGATGTTATTAGAAGCTATTCTCCGGAATTTATAGTTAAGAAAGTAAAAGGAGAAGAATTTTCAAAAGATTCGATAGAGGAAATAAAAGAAGTGCTTGATGTAGAAGCTATACTGCTCGGACCAGGAATAGGAAGAAGTGAATCAACAAAAGAATTTATAAACTCATTTCTTGAATTAGAAGAAGTAAAACAAAAACCAATTGTTATAGATGCTGATGCTTTGAATTTAATAGATGTTAAAAAAGTAAACAGAGAAAATGTAATTCTAGCACCACATCTTGGTGAATTTTATTCTTTAAGTGGTAAAAAAGTAAATGATGACGTCTTTGAAAAAGTTCTTGCAGCATATGATTTTGTAAAAAATCTTAAGGTAACGTTGCTTCTAAAAGGCCATGAAACTGTCATTGCAAACAAAGAAAAAATTAAAATTAACATTACTTCTTCTCCTTCTTTATCTGTTGCTGGAAGTGGTGATGTCCTTAGTGGAATAATCGCAAGCTTTTTAGCAAGAAAAGTTAATGCTTTTACTGCAGCATGTGCTGGAGCTTATGTTCATGGATTAATTGGTTTAGAAGCAGAAAAAATCAAAGGGGTGCATGCAACCCCAAGAGATTTCATTTCTTTAATTCCAAATATAATGAAAAAATTTGATAAAATAGACGCCAGGGGTGGGATTTGAACCCACGAGGCTCATAAGAGCCATACGCTCTCCAGGCGTACGCGTTACCGGATTCCGCCACCCTGGCATTCGTGTTTCTATATATTTTGTTTATTTTATTTATTTTTATATTTCAGCTAATGTTTCAGCGATTTTTTGTTTTAGTTTTGGAGAATTTAGGAGTATCCAATCATTCAAAGCACATGCTTCTCTTGCAATTTGGTAGTTTACTTCTTTTGAATTGTGATAAGTTGCTACAATTTCTAAGCAAATGTAAAAAAGAATAAATTGATTGGCTAGAAAAGAAAACCAAATTCCAAGCATATCGGGGGTGATGTTTTTCTCAAGTTTCTTTTTTACTGTTCTATTTAAAATTTCAAACCAGTGAATTCTTGAAAATTGCGCTAAGAAATAAAAAGAAATCAATCTCTTTGTTTCTTCATCTTCTATTTTTAAGTCTTTTATTAACTCAACTTCTTTTCCATCTATCTCTAAGTTTTTTGAATAGCTTACTTTTATAACCTTCTGTGAGAAGAAAAATTTTGGAACTGAAAAAGTATTCTTTAGTATTTCTTTATCCTTCTCATCCTGTTTTTTATAACCAACAAGCTCAAAAACTGCTTCTGGACCTTTAAAAAGGAAAAGATTAACAACATCAACTACTACACTTTTGCTTTTTTGTCTATCAACAAAATTTTTAATTTCTTCTTTTCTCTTTTCTATTTCTTCTTCAATTTTTTTTGCTTCTTCAATTTCTTTAAAATCATCTATTCCAATATGGCTATCTAAAACTATTTGGTCCTTTATAATTTTTGCTATCTCGCTTTCATCTATCAATCTTCCTTCAAAAGCGTGTGGGCAAGCAAAGCTTACCCAAAGTTCTATTTCACTACTGAAACTTACCTGGATTGGAAAATTTCTACATCTAATAGGTCTTTTTTCGTAAATTTGACAATTTTTATTTCTCAAAAATGGGCAAACTTCAAAAAATGTTACATTTTGAGTTTTAAACATCTCCTTTTCCTCGTTTGTTAAGAAGAAGTCTCCTCTACAACAAAGAGTACAAGATGAACAAGAGTACTGCAAAGGTAGATAGGAATAAAATCTATATTCTATTTCATCAAACTTTACTTTACCAGAAACAAAATTCTCAATCTCTTTAACTGCAAGCATTTTTTTGTTTTGCATGTAAATTATATATTTATTTTGGGTGAAATCTTATTATGGAAATAAAAAAGCTTGAATTTATAGAAAAAATTGTTAGAGAAGTAGCAAATGAATATAAACCGACAAGTAAGGAAGTTGTTGAAGATTTGGAGATAATTGAAGATTTGAAGCACAGATTAAGTAAATTTCTTCCAAAAGAGGTTGAGTTGTTGCTTGTTGGCTCGGTTGCTAAGAATACTCAATTAAAGAATGAAAGAGATGCTGACCTCTTTGTGCTTTTTCCAAAGAGTTTTAGCGATAAAAAAATTGCTGAACTTACTTTAAGTACTAGTAAAAAAGTTTTGAAAAAAGGTGAAAAGCTTTTGCTAAGATTCGCTAATCATCCTTATGCTACAATTGTTTCAAAAGGCTTAAGAATAGATGTTGTTCCTGCTTATAAAATTTCAAAAACAACAGAGCTTGGTACACCGGTAGATAGAAGTCCTTTTCATACAAAGTTTATAAATCAAAACTTTGATGAATACCTTAGAGACCAAGTTAGAGCTTTAAAGATCTTCTTAAAAAGGAACCTTTTATACGGGGCTGAAAGCAAAGTAAAAGGGTTTTCTGGTTATCTATGTGAAGTCTTAATCCTTTATTATGGTTCTTTTGCAAAGCTTGTTGAAGAAGCTTCAAATTGGAAAGGGAGAGTTATTATAGATTTTAGGAATAAAGGGAAAGAGAAAGAACTAGAAAAAGAATATGATATGTTTGAAGAAGATTTCATTGTTATAGATCCAACAGATAAGAAAAGAAATATTGCAGCACAAGTATCAAAAGAAAATTTTATAAAATTTATACTTCTTTGTAGAAGCTTTCTTAAAAAACCTAGTAAGAATTTCTTTAAGTACCCAGAAGAAGGAAAAAAGATTGTTAATACAAGTAATATTGTATTAGTTTTTAATACACCAAAAGGGAGAGGTGGAATCGGCGATGTTTATTACCCACAGCTTAAAAAAACTTCACAAATAATAAAAAGAAACCTTGAAGATGAAGGTTTTGATGTATTAAATGTTAGTTATTTTGCAAGAAAGAGAAAAACTTATTTTGTAATTAGGCTGAATAAAAAAGAGCAATATGCAAAAAAAATAATTGGACCAAGTTTTGAGTTAAAAGAAGCAGTTGAAAAATTTCTTTCAAAACACAAAGACGCTGAAATTGGAATAGAAGAAAACAAAGTGTTTGTAATAGAAGAAGCTAAATTTAAAAATGAATTGGAATTAATAAGAAATATAATAAAAAATAAAGAAAAATTTGGTATTCCAAAGTATGTTACTTTTTCAAATCTAAAAGTTTTGAATAAAGTCCCTAGATTTATAAAAAAAGAATTGGAATTTGAAAACGCAGTGAACAGAAGATTAAATTCTTAGCATGAGGAGAGCAATTACTTTTGCATCTTCAACGATATCATTTATTCTGCAGTATTCATTAGGTTGATGTTCAACATTACAGCATGTTAACCAAACCGCAGAAGGTATTCCAATTTCTCTTAAGTATCTTGCAAAAGTTCCTCCACCAATTCCTTTTACAAAGGCATTTTTTCCACGAAGCTCCTTAATTGCCTTCTTTAACTCTTTTACAATTTTGCTTTTCTCGCTTGTTGGCTTTGAAGCTTTTTCAGAATAAATTTCTTCAAAATCTATCCTTAGTCCTTTTACCCTTTTTTCAAATTCCTTTGCAAGCTTTTTTGCATCTTTTAAAACCTCTTCAATTTTGTAGCTTGGAAGTACCCTACAATCAAAAATAATTTCGTGTTCTCCAGGAAGGATATTTGGAGAAGAAGCACTATTTTTTACCATAGTTGGCTCAAACGTTGAAGCTGAAGAAAAAGGTTTTTGGATTAATCTGTATTTTTTATGAAGTAGCTTATCTAATGCTAAAGCATATTGCATACCAATCCTATGAGCATTTACTCCATTTTCAGGAGTTGAAGCATGGGTTTCTTTGCCTTTTATTTTAATTTTCAGCCAAAGAATAGATTTTTCCGCTATTTCTATCATAGTTCCTTCTTCGTTTCCCGCATCAGGTACTAAAGCAAAATCCTTTTTTGAAAAAAGTTGGCGATGCTTTTTTATAAGGAATTTTAGTCCATAGTTACTTCCTGTTTCTTCATCACTTAAGAATGCAATTGCAATAGTAGCTTTTGGTTTAATTCCAAGTTTCATAATTGCTTTTATAGCCAAAAGTGTTGCCGCAATTGCTTGTCCATCATCAAGGGCTCCTCTTGCAAATATCTTTCCACCTTTTATAAGGGGCTCGAAAGGTTTTGATTTCCATTCTTTTTCATCTCCTATAGGTACAACATCCATATGAGCAATTATCCAAAGCTTATTTTTTGTTTTTCCATTATAAAATGCAAGAATATTTGGTCTTTGCTTTTTGTATTTATCTTTAGCAGAAATAACTTTTATTGAATCAAATTTATAGTTTTTCTTTAAAACCTCAACGATTTTCGCGGCTTTTTTGTACTCCCCTTCACCACCGTACTCTGGAGAAATTGCAGGTATTTTTAGGATATCAACAAATTCAGAAATGCAACTCTCTTTAAGGTTTTCAATTTCTTCTAAAACTTTTTTTTCTAATTTTTCCATGTGAAATTCTAAAAATTTATCATTTTATTCTTTGCTATTTTTTAAAATTTAACTAGTTATTTTAGAGAGGTCCAAAATAAGGTTTAAACATTGCGCGTTTTACAAGTTCTATAAACTATGTTTAAAAAGTTTCAACAATTATTTTTAAAATTTTTGATTTATTTTAATTTTAGAAAAGAATAAAAAAATTTTGGTTGAAAATTATCAATGTTAGAAGGCGCAGTTCTTGGAAAATATGAAATTTTGAAATATCTAAATAAAAGCCTCTTAAAAATAAAGCCTTTTTCAAATGAAATAGTCTCAAACAACGGGTTAGATTTAAGGATAGGAAGTGAAGTTGCTTACTTAAGACAAAAAGCAACGGAAGCCTATTTGGATAAAAGTAATTCTACACAACTCTTTTCAAAAAAAAGAAAAAAGAAGTATATAGAACTTCCTCCTCTTCGTTTTACATTACTTCATACACTTGAGTATATTTCTTTCCCAAAAGATATTGTTGGATTCTGCAATCTAAGAAGTACCCTTGCACGTTGGGGTATAATCGCTCCTCCTACAATTATAGATGCTGGTTTTGAAGGAAATATAACAATAGAAATATTCAACGCTTCAAATGCCAAGCTTTATCTTCCAGTAAATGCAAGGTTTCTGCATGTTATCTTAGTAAGAACAAAGGGCGCAGAGCCATATAAAGGAAGTTATTTTCAACAAACAGGGGTAAGACTTCCAAAAAATCTCTAAAAACAAATTTAAACATAAAATTTTATAGAAAGTTATGGAAGAAAAAGAAAGAATAAAAAGGATTATTGAAGCGTTAAAGAAAAAATATCCAAATACAACTGCTTTAAATTTTTCGAATCCTCTTGAACTTTTGGTTGCTACAATGCTAAGTGCCCAAACTACAGATAAACTTGTAAATAAAATAACACAAAATCTTTTTAAGAAATACAAAAAAGCTGAAGATTATGCTTATGCAAATGAAGAAGAATTTGCAAAAGAAATAAAAGGGGTAAACTTCTACAAAACAAAAGCAAAAAACATAATAAAGATGGCAAAGGTTTTGGTTGAAAAATATAATGGAAAAGTTCCAGATTCTATGGAAAAACTTTTGATTTTACCAGGAGTAGCAAGAAAAACAGCAAACGTAGTGCTTGCAAAAGCTTTTAATAAAAGTGAAGGGATAGTCGTTGATACCCATGTTAAAAGAATAAGTTTTAGGCTAGGATTAACAAACAAAGAAAAACCAGAGGAAATTGAAAAAGATCTTATGCAGAGGATACCAAAAGAGGAATGGAATGATTTCCCATTTAGGTTAATATGGCTTGGAAGAGATACTTGCACAGCAAAGAAAGCATATTGTGAAAAATGTGTCCTCAATTCTCTTTGTCCAAAAATAGGGGTAAAAGCTAAATAAAAGCTAAGTAACAACAGTTGAAACTACTGCTTTTACAACTATTGGTGAGCTTTGCCCAGGAATGCTTACCTTTAACCATGCACCAAGAGTAATGAGGTCTCCAATTTTTGGTTTAAAAGGTGAAGTTGAATCCTGTACAAAACATGGAAAATTTATTCTTTTGCTTGTTCCTGTTATCAATGGGGTATTTAAATTTACCCACTGGTTAGATGCAGGAAGTGGGGAAGCTACAGAAGTGGAACAAGCAATTTGTGTTATGTTTACGTTTAACCCAGTTGCTTGTGTTAACATTATTGAAAGGTTTCCAGTAGAATTAACAATAAACTGAGAGCAAGCAAAACCTGATGAGATATAGCAATACTTTGAGTAAAATATATTTGAAAAAAGTGGAGAAGAAGCAACAGCAAGTATAGCAAGTGAAATTATAAGAATACCCCAACTATAAGTAAGCAAAAATTCTACAGCTGATTGCGCTTTAAACTTCAAACTCTCCACTTTTTTATTTTTTATTTATTTTATTTAATTTTTTGTTTAGTAAAAGTAAAATTTAAAGCCTCAGGAGGGATTCGAACCCTCGACCTACTGCTTACAAGGCAGCCGCTCTGCCACTGAGCTACTGAGGCTTAATTCATAAAATGAATTGGAAAGGAAAAAATATAAATTTTTTGAAGATGTGCTTTTTTATCTTTTCTATTCTTACGGATTTATTAGTTAATTCTGCTTTTTAAATGGTTAACTTAAAAATACTATTTAAAATTCTTGTAGTTCTTTAAGCTACAAAGTAAAAAGCTTTAAGAATAAGGATGAAAAGAAGGCAATAAGAAAATTATCTTCAATTGGGGAAAAAGCTTCAACTAAACTTAGCAACAAAGAGTAAACAATTGCTAATTCAAAAGGAACAAAGAAGCTTGCTATAACAAGAGAAGATGCAAAAAACAAAAAGCTTCCAAGGAGTGTTTTTTCGTTGTAAATCTTTCTTCTCCCAAATTTTCCAAAAGCAGCCACTGAATCGCTTATGCAAAGTACAAGAGCACTTAGCAAAACAATTT